>JAABUW010001601.1_pt1 | contig 37183 bp, 4 predicted proteins | sample 5560081 | NCBI WGS metagenome assembly JAABUW01 (sample SAMN10711882, study PRJNA513363) | rock metagenome | isolation source: Antarctica rocks | place: Antarctica: Victoria Land, Knobhead sud | reverse complement strand
ATTAACAAGTATCGAAGAAATTTAAAGACAATTAATTTAAATATAAAATTAATTCGAGATAAAATTGCGTTCTATTATTAGTATACTTATTGCTTATATATTATTTTAGAACTTTATTAAGAAATTCGACGCAAAACGCGAGATATAAAAGATAATACTTGTCTATTACTTTAACTAGCAAAATTCAAATCAATTAAATAGACAATTAAAAGAACAAATTGTTTGTTAGTTTATATTATATATATTTTGTTTAATCTACTTTTTTTGCATATTCTTCTATTAGCAATTCAACTATACGTATTTTTTTCGACAACATTTTGCTAATTATAAATACTTTAAATAGTCTATATAGAATTTGCAAAATTTTAACAAGCAATTTTGTTAATTAATTTAATAGATATTGCAACAATCTTAGATATTAAAATCTCTTGCAAGATTTGCAATTATAGCAATAACAATTTTTTTTGTAAATAATTAAAACAAAAACTCTTATTATTAAAATTAAAAGATAAAAGATAAACAAAACAAAATATAGCAAGATTAAAATAATTATTAAGATAAATATTGCAAAGATTATTGCAATAGCTATTAAAATAACTACGAACAAATAGCAATTTATCAAACTTTTATTGTAACAATATACTACGCAAATTTTGCAAAATATATAGAGTTTGTCTATTACTTTATATTTTTCGAAGATTTTACAAATTATTATAGCAATTTATATATAAATATAACAACATATTATATTGTTAACAATTAGCTCGAAAAGATATACTATATTAAGAAGAAAGCGTTAATAGTTGTTTATATAATTAACTTGTTATAGAAAGCAATTTATTAAACAAATACAATATATATTAAGTAAATATTAATATTCTTTTTACTATTTTTTAAATACAAAAGTTGTATTTTAATCTTTTTATCAAAAAACAAGCTTTTTTAGCATATTAAAAATAAATATAACAAAATATATTGTTAAAAGTTTACTAAAATATTCTATATTAATTTTGTTTCTATTAAGACAAATTTTACAAATTTAGAGCTAATTAAGTTAAATACTTTATTACTATATTAGAATAAATTAATTTTTAAGTATTAATATTATACAATATATTAAATAATATTTTTATAGAAAAATATCTTTTGTATTGTTTGTATTAATAGCAAGTATACTATATTATTAATCGACAATAACTTTTTTAGTAATTTAAGACTAAAGTATTTTACAAAACAATTTAGTATTATTGTATTTGTGCGCAATATTAAAAACAACAAATATTTAATCAACAATTATCTTTAGTTTGCAATATATCTTTAAAACAAAATAAATAACAAAATAGTTGTTGCTTATTTTTGTCGAAAAGTTTATATTATAAAAAATTTAAAAACAAGATTGCTACTTAGAATAGATATTATTGATTTCGAATATATAGTTGTTAACGCAAATAAATGCAAACTAATTATTAAAAGTTGTTAAAATTCGAAAATAAAGCTAGAGATAAAGTTAAAAAATAATATTAAAATAAAACAAGTTATTAAGATCGAAAGAAGTCTTGTAATTGTTGTTTATTTTATTTTAGAAATTTTAGTAATTGTATAAGACAATATTTTGTTTAATAAAAATTATATTTTTAAATCAATTTTGCTTAATACTTACTTTTATATTGCAAATAAAAAGATATTTTTTGTATATATTTATAATAATTGTTTGACATCTCTTTATATTTTATAGTACGCAATACTTGAATATTTGCTAAAATTTGAGAAACAAAATTATTATTAGATTAGCTCTAACAAAGAGAGTTGAGCAACTAAAAAGAATATTAAAATTAATATATTTAGTAATAGTTGTTAAGCAAATCTAATTAATAACGTCTATATTTACAACAATTTAGACAAAATTATTGTACTTTAATGTTTTGTAATACAATTGCATGTCTTGTAAGAAAATATTAACAAAATTATTAATTTTGTTAAAAAAAATTAATTGTCAATTTTATTAAATAGCAATTAGAATTCTATATTAATATTAAAAATAAAAAATAAAATTTATTTTTTAAGAGAATGCGATCGCAAAATAGTTAATAAAGAATTCGACAAACTATATATTTAAAATAAGATAATATAATTAATTAATTTTTTGTTGTTCGAATTTTTTATCTTTGTAGTTTGACAAATTTTGTTAAATAAAACTCGAAAGTATTAAGTAGTAACTAATATTTGCAAATTGAATAAATTAATTACTACAAATAGATATTCGATATTTGTTTAAATTAATATTATAGTTTAGATTTGTAATTGTAAATATATAAGTTTAATAAATAAACAAACTTTCTTTTTGCAATTCTTAATTATATTAAAAAATAAATATAATTTTTTATTATTATTTATTAAGACAAGAAACAACTTAATATTACTATTATAAAATTCAAAAATTTGTTTATTTATATTTAACAAATAATAGATAGAGAACTTTATTAATTTAGAGAGTTTTGTTATATTTATATTAATAATATTGTTGTCTTCTTGCAATTGTTCAATATATGTTTAGCTTATTTTACTTAATTGTTTAACAAATTAGTTTTGCTAAACATTATACTTAATTTTAAGAAAATCTATCTTAATTATTTTAGTATTATATTGTTAGAATAAAAAGTAAATATCTTTGACTTGTTTACTATTAAGAAGTATATTATTGTTATTAAAACAATTAAATTTTTTAAAAATTTAAAAACGTTTAAGATCTATTTTAATCTTGCTAATTATTAAAAAGATAAAATTGTCTAATATATTTAGCAAATTGACATTTTACAACAAGAAAAGATTTGCTTTTTAAAGAAGTTTTTTATTGTTAACAAATAAAAGCAAAAAATATATTTGAAAAATATATATATTAAATACTTTTTTTTTTAATTCTTCTATTAACTATAGCAATTCTTAATAGTTTCGAATTTTTTAATTTATTTTAACAATAATTGTTGTTTATATATAGATTTAAATATCTTTAAGAAGCGCGAATTTAATATTAAGATATATTATATTAAAGACAATTTAATTAGCAACAATTTTAGACAAACAATATTTAGTATATTTTATTTTTGTTTAAAATTTTAAGTTTTGTCGAAATAAATTATTAATTAACTAAAATAGAAGTAGCTTATTTTGTATAAACAATACAAAAGACTAGATATCTAATAGAAGCAATTAAAAGATTTATTATAATCTATATTAATTATTTAATTACAACAAATATTGTTAGACAAACTATATTGTTTTTTTTATTAATTAACAAACTTAATCTTTGTTTTGTGCATATTTCTTAATATTTTTTACAATTTTTATTCGACGTATATTATTATATAGAAAAGTTATATATAATTTTAAATATATTGTCTAAACTTCTTGTATTTAAAAATAAATATAATAAGAACAAATTATTAATTTTAGATAAGATAAACAATTTTGCAATAAATGTACAAGCTATAATTAAGCTAATATAGCAAACTTTAAAAAAAAAAATGTTAATTAAGATACAACAAACAAGATAGTCTTATTTTATTTAAATTTTGTTCAAATAAATAAAATCTTTAAGAAAAGATTTTTTGAGATATATATTAAATCTATTAAGTAAATAGAAATTCTAACAACAATTCGAAGATTATTTATATTTTTTAGTATTTAATTTTTTAAAAAAGACAATTTATTTTATTTTATAGATTATGCAAATCGCAAAAGATTGTATTTGTTTAAGAAATTTAAAACAAAAATCTTTTATTAGATATACAATATAAATAGTTATACTAATTTTACTTATACTTATAAGACAATAATTGTTAATTTTTATTTTTGCAAATTTGTTTTTTAACTATATTAATATATTGCTTATTGTTAAGAGTGCAATCTTTATTAAATTAAACAATATTAATTATATAGAAATTTTAATTTAATTTTAAGTTTTTTTGTGTCTTTTTATATAATATATATTGATTTTGTTTTAAGACTTTTGCTATATTAGAGTTTCGATATTATCTTAATAGCAACTTGCAAATTTTTTAAAAAAATAATTGTTTTAATTGATAAAACAATCTATATTGCAATAAAGTAAACAAATATTCTTCTTAACAATTTTGTTAACTAGAGAATTCCAAGAGCGTTTATATATAATAAAGATTGCAAATTTATGTTTAAATTTTAAACAATTGTATTTTAGAAACTAGAAGTTTAATTCCTAGTTTTAACAATATATTATTTACAAATAAATTAACAAAGTAAATAAGTAAATTAAACAATTAAGATAGTTTTGCGATATATAGCAATTAACAATTTTAATCTAAATTAAATGTTCTTTTAACTTGTACTTTGCGCTTGTTTTAATAATTTGTTTAGTGCGTCTATTAAACTATTATCAAATAAGATAATTATAGACTTTAAAATGCGTAATCTTTTGTTTCTTCTTAGATTTAACAATATTTAAACAAATTAATTGCAAAAGAAGATTTTTAATATCTTTAAAATAGAAGCAATAATTGTATAGATTAATATAATAGTTAAAATAATATATAATAAATATTATAGATTTATCGAGTTTCTTGTAAACAATATAATATATCTTTGTTTTTACAAGAGCTACTTCTTGTTGTTTGTTAAATTATTTAAATTGTCGATTTAATATATCGAATCTCTTAAGATTTTTAAACAAAAAAACAACTTAATATACAAATTGAATTTTTTAACAAATTGAAAAATTTACTCAATTATATTTATTGTTTATTATAAGTTAGTATTAAGCAATAAAGATTTGTACAATTGTTTAAAATTAAATTATTCGAGAATTATTATTAAGTTAAATATTAAATAGTATTTTTACAAAATTAAAGCTCTTATTAAATATTTTATTTGTTAATATAAGCAAAATTGTTTTATTTTAAAGTATTTTGTTCGATAAAAAAGCTACAATACTAAGTAAAATCGATAGTATAACAAAAATCTACTAAATAATTTTGCAAATCTTGTTAATAATTACAAATTAAAGTATAAAATGTTTATTTTCTTTATTATAAAATATTTTAAAACGATTATTACAATATCTAAAGTAACTGTCTTAATACTTTTAGTAGATATTGTTATTTTTGTATTATTGTTAAAGAGACGCGATCGATTGCTTAAAATAGCAAAAAACGCGTTTATATCTAAGAAAAGAGATAGATTGTTTAAGATTAAAATTGTTACAAACAACAAGAAAAACAACAATATTTAAATATTATTTTAATATTGTTATTGCTAACGTCTAAAAATTAATAATAATAAACTACTCGCTTAAATGTAATATTAAATAATTATAATTTATTGTTTATTTATAGTAGACGCTTTACAAGTTTTAGTTATAAGACACAATTTACTAGAACACTAATATAATTAATATTAATATTAACAATATTACTAAAGTTTATAATCTTTAATTCTATTAACATATATTCTTGCTTACTATTGTTAACTATCTTCTTTATTTTATTAATAATAGCATCTTTATTATTGTTATTGTATTGCAAAATTGCTTGTTTGTTGTTGTTATCTAACAAACAATCAATATAATTTTTAACAAAAAAAACAAAAACTTTTATCTTAGTTAAAATATTGCAAAAGCTTGCGAATACAAAGCTATTAATTAAATAATCAAAAACAATCTCGCAAATACTTTAAGTTAGCAAGATAATAATAATTAAACTAAATTAAAAAACAATAAATTAAGTTTAAAAAAAATTAAATTTAAGCGCAATTTTTTTAAGAAATATATTATAACAAACGTCGAACAACTTATTTGCAAAATATCTATATTTAATAGCTACTTTACTATAGTTATACTTCGCAAAAACAACAACATGTATTTTGTTTATTTAATTTTTAACAAAAAGATTCTAAATACAAAAATAATTAAAAAAAGTATTACTTTATTTTAATTTAATAAAGAGATAGATATTAACAACTATTTTAGTTATCTATTAAGTTATATTAGTCTTATTAATTACAATATAAGTTATATTGTTTGCATTAATATTATAATACACAATTATTTCTTTTTGTAATTTGCAACTTTTAACAAGAACAACAATATTTGTATATTACGCTTATTTTTAGAATTTGTCTTTGTGTCTATAGATACTATTAATATTTTTAAGAAAAAATATATTTTGCAAAACAATATTAATATTTAATTTATTTAGATTGTTAATTCGCAAAAAAGATACAAAACAATTAAGATAAATAATCTTGTATATAGTATTATATCTTACAAGATATTAATACGCTTTAATAAATTGTTGTTTTTAAGAAAAAATTAAGTCTTTGCAAACTACAAAACTTGCAAGTTTGTCTTAGATCTTGCTATAAAAAACAATTAATCTTTAAATTTATACTATAAGAAAAATCTTAAAACAAATAATTCTAACAACAAAATTGTATTAATTAAAGTTTGTTAAGCAATTAAATACAAAAGCGCAACTTTATTAAAAGCACAAAAGATACAAAAAACAAATATTAATTATATTTTATATAAAAGAATAACATTGTTTCGCAAACGTTTAACTTCGACTATAAAAATAAACAAATTAATTTCGATTTTAGTCGAAAAAGATTTTTTTTTAAATTTTGCTTTATTCTTTGTCTCTTAAGATTCAAAGTTGCTAAAGTGTTACACAAAAAAGTTAAAAATCAAGATAGATATTGTACGTTAAATCTTAATCTTAAAAGACAAATTAATTTGCAAGAATATAACTATTAAACTTGTAAATATTATTAGATTTACGAATATTTTAATTACTAATTGTTAGACAATTTGTTTTGCGACAATTGCTAGACAAATACTAGACAAAATAGCAAATAATTTTAACAAAATAATAGCACATTTTTAAGTTATACAAAATAGCTGCAATACTATTTTCGACTCTATTGTTAAGATCAATATCTATATATTTCTTAAAAATATTTTCGAATTTGTTAACAAATCAATTTAGATTGTCAAAATTATCGAATTATTTAAAAAAAAAAATTAAAACAACTTTGCAACAATTGACATAAACAAAATATACTTAAATACAAAAAAAGACGTTTATTATTAACGCGACAAGAAGTTCTACAACAAACTAAATATTAAGAACAATTAAATTAAAATTATTTAAAAGCATAACGCTTAGATAGACAAAAACAACAAATTTATCTTTATTAATTAGATTGTTAAAGATATAACAAGAGCGTTAATATCTTTTCTTTTAAGAAGAACATATATTAGAAGATTCGTGTCTAATACTTTTGTTAAATAACAAGAGAGCGTTTGACGTTTGTCGATAATGTTTGCTTTCGAACAATTAAGTATAATTTGATTGTTAGCTTAGTTCTTAGAGAATTACTTTTACAATTACAATAGATGTTTGTTTTGTTTACTTGCGTGTCTTTTTATCTTGTCTAGTTGCTTGTCTTGTCTGTCTAGCTGCCATCTTTTGTCTAGCAAAAAATAATTAACTGAATCTTAAATATGCAATTTCGATATATCTATACAATGTGCAATTTAAATATAGATTTAGTATTGCTATAATATATATTAAGAACAAATAAAATTGCGGAAGTTTAGAATAATTGTCGAGTTAAGTTTCGATTTCGATTATTAAAATTAATTTTATTCGACAATTTTAATTCTAGAAATCGACTTAAAACTCAATTTGATTTGCGCTAATTTAAAATCGACTCGATTTAATTTAACTCGATTTTCGATTTTAATATTAGGAATCGAATCAAATTGTTAAGAGATCTAAAATTATGTTATTATATCAAGAATTACTAAAATACAATTAAAACTTTATTATTTGTATCTATAGATTCTATAGATCTTATAGATATAATTTATTAATAAAATATATTATTTGCATTTATAGATTATATAAATCTTATAAATACAATTTATAAATAAAACTTATTATTTATTACTAAAACGTATTATTTGTATTTATAAGTTCTATAGAGTCTATAAATGCGATTTAATCTTTTTATAATTTAGATAATTATATATTATTAATTATATATTAACTATATATAATTAGACTAATAGTCTTAACAATTCAAATTGATTTTTTAAGTTACTTTTCGATTTCAAGTTTGCAATTTAATTTAAATAGTCGATTTTAAATTTAGAAATTAATTCGACTCGATTTAAATTAAGTACTTGACTTGAACTTAATAACTCGACTCGACACAATTAGTTTACGCAAGTTTTATATTAAGTCTTTAATATATTTTGTAAAATTAAAATACAATTGTAATATTTTTTATCTTTATTTTTTCTAAATATCTATAGCATTCTAGTATATATTTTTAAATTTGTTAACAAATTTATAATATAAATCTAGTATACTTTTATAGAAAAGCTTGCGAAAATTAATACTACGTTACTCTACTATACAACACACAACTAGAGAGATAAGTCTACTTGTATATAAGCTCGCAAATTACTTGAATTAACAAGATTAAATAGACGTAATCGAAGCAATATTAACAAGTATTTAAGACGTTATTAAGATATCTTAACGCAAATTAATATTAATAGCAAAGAACATAAAAGTAGAGACAATTAATATAACAGAACTCTATAAATCAAAAAAGAAAAATATATCTAAATTGTTTTATTTAGAATATTAACAGAGTAATTCTCTTTAATAAAGAAGTTAACATATTAATTAAGCAATTTTGTTAATAAAATACTTATTAATATAATCTTAAGTCTCAAAAATTATAAAAAAATTATTAATAGACTAGAAAAAATAAAGAGTATAAGAAAAAAATATAAAAGAAAATTATATAAACTATAGTAATAAGAGATCTATTATTAATAAAGCAAATAAAGAATTAAATAAATATTATTTAAGTATTTTCGACGTAACAGTCTATAAGAAAAACAAAAATAATAATATAAATTAAGAGAGAACAAAAGATAAAATAAGTATATTAAATAAGTGTAATAAAAGTAATAATATTAATAAATAAATTAGATATTATTAAAATATTAATAACGCAAAAGAATATATAAAAGATAATTTTTTTTAAAAGAATAATAATTTTTTAAATAAACAATAAGAGTATTAAAAATATTCTAAAATAAATAATTTTCAAATTAAGAAAATATTTAATACAACAATTCTATAATACAAATACGCAAAAGTAGTACTATATCAAGTAAGAGTTAAATATATACAAAATAAAATAAAATAAAAAAGAGCAAAAATAATAAAAAGGTTGTACAAGACAATATATCAAAATATAAAATAAAAAAAGATAATATAGTTTATTAAAGAAAGTAATAAAAAGAAATATATTTTAATTAAAATATAAATAAACAACGCAAAAACAACAAATACTCTTATATAATTAGAAATAATTTATAAATTAGATATAAAAATAGTAAAGTATTATAATATAAAATACAAAATAGAACAATATATAAAATTATTGCTTTAAGTAATACTTTTATTAAGAGAATATATTTTAACAAAAATATATTATTTGCAATAAAGATTATAAAATATATAATCTTAAATACTTTAAAAATTAGAAGAAAAAATTAAAAGAAAAGAAAAGAAAAACTATAAAAATATAATTGTTTTATTATATTGTTAAAGTAATAAAAACAGAAAAATTATTTTGCTCTATTTTATACTAGAAAATGCAATTATATTTAAATAGAATTTCGAAAAAGTATTAAAGCAAAAGATGTTAATAATAGAACATTTAATATAAGCAATTATTATATAGAATATTCTTGTAAAGATTAGAAATAGTATAGCTTAATAATTAACAAAAAAAAACTTTAACAATCTAATATTAAGTTAGTTTATTTTAGTAGAATAAGATAGTAATAGAATTGCAATATTTAATTTATTAAATATAATAGATTTAATAAATATAATAGATTTAATAAATATAATAGATTTAATAAATATAATAGATTTAATAAATATAATAGATTTAACAAAGATAACTTTTATTTAAAAAACAGAAAATCTAATATAGATAAATAGACTAGCAATAAAATCTACTTATATGTAGTATTACCTATAAATCTATTAATTCTTTTAAATTCTTTTAATTTTTATTTATACTTAATACAATATTTCTAAGAGTCTATATAAGATTCTATATTTTAGAATTTAAATCTAATTAATTGTTGTTTAACAAACAATATTAGTATTTATTTATAAAAATCTAATTAATTAGAATTTGCAATTCTTTTCTTTTTGTACTACTTTATTCTAATATTGCTCTAATAATATTCTAACTTTATATTATCTTTTGTACTCTATATTGTAATATCTATATATAAAGATATTCTTTAAATAAAAACTCTATAAATTTAAGAAAAAGATCTAAATATTTTTAACAACATTATTTTTTAAAATTATTTTAGCAAATCAATTGTTAGAATTAGAGCTTTAATAACTAGTATATAGTTGATTGACAAGAATACTAGCTATACAGAACTAACTATATATAGAAAATAGATATAAATACTACGAATATCAAAACGCTAGACATTATTTGTAGTATATTCGAGACTAGAGAGCAAAAATTCAAAAAATAATTAAAAAGCAAAGTCTATCTAGTCTAAAACTATAATACTATTTCTCTCTTTTATCTACAAGCTTCGACAAAACAATATCGAATTTTTTAGTTAGTATTTTTAGTTAACTTTAGTTAATCTCGAATATTTGTCGAATACAAGTTTCGATTAATATCAAATATATATCAAATATTGTTCGATAATTAAAATTGAAGTTTTCGATATATATTAAACAAAAAAAAATCGAAAATTTTAAAATAAAATATACAAAAAACAATAATATATTAAGCAAAAAATATATATATTGCAAATAATATTCTAGCTAATTCTCGACTATCTTCGATTAGTATCGAATATATCTATCGAATACAATCTAATGCTCGAAATCAAACATCGAGCAACTATTAAGCAATAAAAATTGAGTTTCGAATAATTTATCGAACAACAACAAGATTAAAAGAGAGAATTTTTTTTTAAGAAAATATCAAATATATAAAAATTGAAAAAGTACAAAAAATTACTAATTCTAATTCTAAGAGAGAGATCTAAATTATATAACGCGAAAATCAAGAGATCAACAACAAAATAGAGATCGATTGCGTTCAAAAAAGTCCGAAAAATCGATTATATTTAAAAAAGTTTAGAAAATTAATTAATTATATAATTTAAAAAAGAATTAACAACAACAAAAAAGATAACAATATCGAAAAATCGAAATTTGACAAATTTTAACTATATTGACATATATTTGTCTAAATTTGCAATACAAAAAAAGAAAATAATATACAAGTTTCTTAACAGCAATTTATATACAATTGTGTATATATTTAGAAATATTAAGTCAACTCTTATTCGAAAAATCTTTAGAAAAAATAGTTATAAAATATTTAACAAAAATACTATAAAGACAACAACAAAAATTGCAGATATATATTAACTAACTGTTAACAATAATAATATATTAGTAATATATTTTCGAAATTCTTGTTAATTAATATAGAAAACAAATTAATATATTAGATTAATTTGATTTGAAAAAATATTTAATTTCGATTGCAAATATATAACAAATAATTTCTAACAATAGTAATATATTAACAATGCGTCTTTGGAATTAGTTCTAGATACAACAATAAGAGTTATAGATATATATTGAGCGATATTTGACAATAGTAATTCTACTTATTAGATTTTTAATTAGAAAATATCTTAAATATTTAGTAAGATTTTACTACATTTAAATACTTGCAATAGAAATTAACAACAAAATTAGAACAGCTATTAGCTTAGACTAATTGTTAGATCGAATTTCGATTTCAACTTTTGAAATCGATTTAATTTAACAATTTTAATATTAGAAATCGATTTAAAACTTAATTTGATTTAACTTAATTCTCGATTTTAAGTTTTAAAATCGAATCAAATTGTTAAAAAATCAAATATAATATTATTATATTAAGATTTTTTATTTTTGAATATACGCTATTATAATTTTGAATTTTTTGCTATAGTATTAAATAATATATTTCGATTTAAAAGCTACTTTTGCTTGTATTATTTTAGAACAACTTACTTATATTAGTTGTTGCTTGTATTACTCTTTTATATTATCTTTTTATTCTTAAATTTTTTTCTCGAATTGTTTAAAAATATAATTATACTGTATTTGTATTCTTGTTTGCAAAATATCGAATTTCATAAGAATTTTAAATCAATTATTGTTTTTAAACAAAAAGAATTTTAATAAATCTATCTTTTGCAATTTGCTATTAAGTAGTTTATATTTTAATTAATTTGCAAATTAATTTGATTGAGATTTTTCTACTTTTGCTATTAATATTAGAAAAAGAAATCTTTACAAAATATTTAATAAAATATTTATCAATTATCTATTGTTTGTTTTAAGAGAAAAAAACAAATACATTAAATAAAATTTAAATATTAATATTTAATTTTAAGTATAATAATTATAAACAACTATTAATAATAATATTTTAAACAAAACTTAATTAAAATTTGTTAATTTATATTAAGCAAAAAAGATTAATATAGAAATACAATTCAAATTTTAAAACAAATATATTTAAATAGTTTCGATTATAGATAATATTTCAAAAATTATATGAAAAAATTGTTATAAAATTTTAAATTATTCTATTGTTTACAACTATTTAAATATATTAAATATCTTAATTAATCTAGTTTTTATTTGCATAAGTTATAATTAATAATATATATAAATAATATATAATTAACAATTTATTAGAAAAAAAGTTATATTAATTTTTTGTTATTTTTTATTTAAAATAATTGAGAAAATTAACTATATAAGATTTTTATAAATTTAAATTTGTTTTTTTAAACTATTAACAATCTTAATTTTTGAAAATTGCTAAAAATATTTTGTTTAAATTTAATACTTTTAAATTGTATTAAATTATTTAAAATAATTTTCTTAACATATAATTAAATTTGCAAAAAATTTAAAATAGATCTTAAAAATACTTAATATATTTTTATTATTTTAAATATATAGTTTAGTTTTAAAAGATTATTTATCTAGAAGTTTTAATATATTAAATAAATATTATATTTTAATTTTGCAAATATTTTATTAAATTTATTTCTCTTAATATCGAGTATATAGATTGTTAATTAATTTTAAAGTTTGTAAAAATTTCAAAGTTTTTTAAGATTAAAGACAAGTTTTTTAAAATTGTTATTAATAATACAAGTAATAACAATACACTTAAAAACAAACTTAATAAAATCTTAAATTAATAGAAGTTTTAATAGAATAAACGGCAGAATTTTGTATTTTGTTTAATTTATATAATTAATTTTATAATTGAAATTTTTATTTTACTTATAGAATTAGAAGCAACAAATAATAATATTGTTATACAATTAAAGAATAACAACTTTAAGATATTGCAAATAATATAGATTTGTCTAATATAGTTAAAAAGATATTTAAATTTATAATAATACTAATAGATTTGCGCTTTTATAATTGTTATTAACAATTTAGTTTAATATTTATTTTAATTTAAATTTTTTTAAAAAAAAATTAATAAAAAGTTATAAAAACTAATATAGAATATTTGTATTTGTTAAAACTCTATTTATTTTATATTTTGTTAAATATATTAGTTATACAATTATATTAATTTTTAAATAAAAAAATATTTTTAATATTTAAAAATTTAACAAGTTAAGTTTAACAAAAACAAATAAAATTTAGTTTTACTTATTAATAATATACTAAATTTTTTTTACAAATATATTTTTATAGTTTTGCAAACAATTAATACAAATATTTATTTAGAATTTTAAGTATTTAATACAATACTTAATTATTTTAAATATCTAGAAAAGATAATAAAAATTAATATTTATTTTTAAAAAAATATTGTATTTAAAATTTGCAATAAAATTTTAACAAAATTTGCAAAATACTATATAAAAACAAAAAAATTAAACAATATATTATACAATTTTGTTAATATTCAAGATTCTATATAAAAAGTTAGTTTTTATAAATTGTAAAAAATTAAAAAATTAAAAAATTGTTAACTACAAAAATAAATACAAAATAGAATTTAAAAATTACTATTAATATTATTACAATTTAATTGTTAATTTAAAAGTAAAAACACAAAAAGCAACTATTGCTTAAAAAATAATACAATATAATAATATATATAATTTTTTATTAATATTAATATAGTCTATTATAATTGTTACAAAAATTTTATTTTAATAATTTTAACAATTTTGTTTAATTTAAGATAAAAATAATTAATAATTTTGTATTAATATTGTAGAAAATAAATATTTAATCTAAAAATATTAAAAAAAACAATATATTAAACTTTTTAAAGCTAATATAAATAATTTAAAAAATATTTTTATATTCAGTATTATTAATAGATATTAAACAAGCTTTTACTTTTGTTTGAAAAATATATTAATAAAATTAATTTTAAATAAGTTTGCAAACAATTAAACAAATTATAATAATTAAATACTTTAATTATACTATAAATTTAAATACAAAAATTATTATTCTCAAATTGTAAAATATATATTGTAGAGAAAAAAATAACAATTAAGCAATAAATAGAGAGAGAAAAAAATTTATACTAAATTTTAAAATTGTTTTAAATTAGATAAATTTATAGATAAATTAATTTTTGAAAAAAAGATATTTTTAATAATTACAAAAATAATTAAATACTATTAGTAACAATATAAAGAAATAATATATTTAATAAATTAAATTGCTAAAAAAAATCTATTAATAGTAAAAAATTTGAAAATTCGAATCTTAGCTAATACAAAAAACAATTATAATTGTTTAAAAAAAACAATATATTATATTTGTTTAAAAAGAAAAATATAATATTGTTATAAAATTTGTAATTTAGAAAATCGAACTATTTTATAAAAATTTTAATAAAAAACAATTTTTTTAATTAAAGTATTATATATTTTGTATAAATAATTGCAAGATTCGAATCTATAATAGTAATATAAAGAAATAATATATTTACTAAAAAGAAAAATAATTAAAAATATTTTTGTTATCTTTTAAAATATTGTTAAAACTAAGTTTTAAATATAATAGTTTATTTAATTACGCTTATAATTATCAATTTTATTATAAAAAAGTTTACAAATTAGATACTAAAATATAAATTAAGAAATAAAAAAGTTAATTAATTTTTAATATTTTTTAATTTTACAAAAAGCAACAATATTAAGCTTCTATTTTTGTATATACTATTGCAAAATGTTAGTATAATAGTCGAAAATATATTATTTGTTTATATTATTTTAATTATATTAGTATTTTAAATACTCTTTTTTTTAGTATTCTTTTTGAGACTTTTTTCTGTTTTTGCTTATTTTATTATATTTAAATTGAAAAATTAATCTATTGTAAGAAAATTTCGAAATCGATTAACAAACTAGCAAATTAAATATATTAGTTTTAGATAAAATATTTTATATTATCTATATATATTATCTATGTGTTTTACGCAAGTTATCGAAAAAAATAATAAATTTAACAATATTAAAAAAAAATTATATAAATATAAAAGAAAAATATTAAATTTAAAACAAAATTTAAAGAAATTACAATAAAATAAGCAATAGTTTTAATAATTTTAACTAATACAAATATATTAAAAAATTGTATAAAAAGAGAGACTTAAATTACTAATTAACAATAAAAATATATAATATAAACAACAAAGTAATTAATAAATATAAATTTGCATAATATATTAACAAGATTAAATATATATTAATATATAAAAACAACAATTTTGTATTAACAAAAGTTTAAAATAAATATTAGTAAATAGATATTAATTCTAACTCTAATAAATATAAAATTTCTATTTTATTTTAATAAAATTACTTGTTAATATATTATTTACAATTCTGTTAATTTTTTCAAATTTTCTACTCTTTAAATTTTGTTGCATTTTATTAAATATTGTAGAAAATTTCTAGATTGCTATATAATTGTATTATCTCTATATATTACTTGTAAAATAAACTAAGTATATATATAAATTATAGAAATACCATTAATTAACTTAAAAAGTATTACAAATTATAATTGTATATAAAAATAAAATAACAATAATCAAGAATTGTATTAAAAACAATACAATAATTGCAAAATTATCTTAATTTGATTTAAAAAATTGTATAAAACAATTGTTTAAAAGCAAATTTCTATATCAAATTATAAATATATAAAATTAAATATTAAAAATAAAAAATAAAATTAATAAATATCGAATTAATTAAAATCTTTATAATAATATATTTAAATAATACAATAAAATATACAATATTAACAACTTTATAGCAAAATACTTTAAGAATAAATTTAAACAAAAAACAAAAAAAATTGCAATTAAGAAAATAAATTAACTTAAAATTATTAAAAAGATACAAAAATTATTTAAAAATATAAATATAGTAATAAAATTATTTTTTCAAAAAATATAAATTATTTCAATATATTATTTGTATTTTATATCTAAATTAAATAATATTATAGTTAAGTATTAACAACAAATTTAATATTAATAAAAGTTTTTCAATTTATATAAAATCGATTGTAAAAATTATTTAATAACAAATTATTTATTATAATAGTTTAGATACTTTAAAAAGAACTAATAATAACAATTCTATAAGATTATTTAATATTTTTGTTAAAGAGTTTGCAATTTTAAACAATATAAAGAAAAGAAATATTTTAAATTCTATTATCTCTAAAATAAAGAATCTCGATAATATAATTAAAGAAAATAATTATAGATAAAAAACTCAATACAAGATTTAAAATAATATAGAAAAGCTAAATTATAATTACTATTTAGCAATAAATAATAAGAATAACAAAAAGAATAATAAGAGCAAAAACAATAAAAATAATAGCAATAGAATTAATAAAAATAACAACAATAAAAATAATAACAAAATAAAAAATAGCTTAAATTAGACTATTTAAAATAATAGCTATTAGAATTGGAGCTTTGATAGCTAGTATGTAGTTAGTTGACGAGAATACTAGCTATATAGAACTAACTATATATAGAAAATAGATATAAGTACTATAAGTGTTAAGACGCTAGATATTACTTGTAGTATATTTAAGACTAGAAAACAAAAATTCGAACAATAATCGAAAAACAAAGTCTATCTAGTTTAAAATTGTAATATTATCTCTTTTTTCTACTTGCAAGCTTCGACAAAGCAATATCAAATCTTTCAATTAATATTTTTAGTTAATTTTAGTTAATTTCGAATGCTTGTTAAATACAAGCTTCGATTATTGTCAAATATATATCAAATATTGTTCGATAATAAAAATCGAAGTTTTTAATACGCATCAAACAAGAGAATAAATTTGTCGAATAGAGAAAGATAATTGAAAATTTTAAAACAAAATATGCAAAAAACAATAATATACAAAGCAAAAAGCATATATATTGCAAATAATATTCTAATTAATCTTTAACTATCTTTGATTAGTATCAAATATATCTATCGAATACAATCTAATGCTTAAAATTAAATGTCGAGCAATTGTCGATCAACAAAAATCGAGTATCGAACAATTATTGAATAGTAGAAATCGAGTTTCGAGCAATTTGTCGAACAACAACAAGATCGAGAGAAAAGAAATAAATAAAATTTAAAAAAACATTAAATGTAAAAAAATTGAAAAGATTACAAAAGATTACTAATTCTAATTCTAAGAAGAGATTCGAGTTATGTAACACGAAAATCGAGAAATTAACAACAAGATAGAAGTCGATCGCGTTCAAAATAATTCAAAAGATAGACTATATAATCTAAGAGAGAATTGACAACAACAAAAAAAAGTAACAATATTAAAAAGTTAAAATTTGTCAAATTTTAACTATATTCGAACACGTTTATCTAAATCTACTATACAAAGAAAGAAAATAATATAAAAGTATTTTAACAACAATTTATATGTAATTGTACGTATATTTAGAAATGTTAAGTCAACTCTTATTCGAAAAATCTCCAAAAGAGACAACTATAAAATATTTGACAAAAATACTATAGAAGCGACAACAAGAATCGCAAATATATATTAACTAACTTTCGACAATAGTAATATATTAATAATATATTTTCGAGATTCTTATTAATTAACGTAGAAGACAAAATAATATATTAAATTAGTTTAATTTAAAAAAACTTTTAATTTCGATTGCAAATATATAGCAAATAACTTTTAACAATAATAATATATTAATAATGTGTTTTCGAGATTAATTTTAGATGCAACAACAAGAGTTGTAGATATATATTAAACAATATTAAGCGACAATAACAAAAGAGTATAGAAAATATATAAACGCAAACTATTTTATTTATTAGATTGTTAATTAAAAGATGTCTTAAATATTTAGTAAGAATTTGTTGTATCTAAATATTTGTAATAGAAATCAACAACAAAATTAGAATAATTATTAGTTATAAAATAATTTAGTTATTTAAATCTATTGTTGTAGTTTGTGTAATTTATAAAGAGAATTTAATATTGTAGTATTTTGCGTTTGTAATTAGTAACAATTAGATTTAAATCTATATTATTGTTATTTTTGCGCATATTGTATTATAATATCTTGATATCTTTAATATAATATTCGAAATTATTGTTGTTAATATTATTAACAATATTAATAAACAACAAAGATTTAATTTGTTAATTTAACAAAAGATTGCTTTTATTAAGATACAAAAATTATAAATAGAATACTAAATAAATTTTTATTAATTTAAGTAGTTCTAGTTTGTAGATATAATTATTAATTGCTCGAATAATTTTATAAAAATTTGCATTTTTATATTTTAGAAACTTGTATAATTAAGTTGTCTTAATATTTCGAATATTAAATATAACTTAATTATTGATTTTAAACTTCGAAATTACAATATGCTTACAATTAGCAAACTTTATTTATTTAATTTAAGTTTAGACAAGCTTTTAACAAATAAAGTTTTGCAAAATTTTAATTTTTTTAACAATCTTATTAATATTTTTTATATTGCGACAAACTTTAAATATATTGTTGTTAAATTTTTTTTTAAATAGCTTTAAATCTAATTGTAATAGATAGTTTTTAATAGCAAAAAAAAAAGTTAATAGATTTGCTAATATAATTCTTAATAACAAATTTAATAATAGCAAAATAACTAATCTAGTTATTCTAATTATATTGTATATATATTCGAAAATATTGCTTAAAAACAATATTAATATTTTCGATTTAATTGTCGATTTTCAAATAAAATACAATTGACAATTTAGTTTTAGTTTTTAGTTTTTTGCAAAAATATTATTAAAGATAAGCAATAAATTAAGTATCTCTATTTGAAACAATAGTAGCTAAAAAGTCTTTAATATATTAAACAAAATTAATAAAAATCTAAATTACAATCTTAATTTTTGATAAATTTTTAAATATAAATTTTTTATTTTTAAATAATTTATTAACTATTATTAAAATATATCAAAAGATCTTTTCTCTATAGCAATATAGCAACAAAAAGATAATAAAGTTGCAAAATATATTTTGTTAATAATAGTTTAAAATATAATTTTTTTTAATAGATTATATTTATATTTGTAATATAATTTAATATATTTTTTAATATTTAAATATAATATAAATTAATAGTAGTAATATTGTACTTTTTTAAAAGTAATTGTTCGATTTAAATATTTAGCACTTAATAATTTATACTAAAATCTAATTGTTTTAATTCGAAAAGTATTATTTTTGCTTTAAAAAATATATATTTTGTTTTAAAAAAATAAATACTTAATTTTAATTGTTAAATATTTAATTATTATATAATTTTCGAGTTTTAACTTAATTGTTTTGCAAAAAATAACTAAAAAAATTTGTTTATTAATTTTTTTAGTTTGAATAATCTATTTTATTTTTTTGTTATATAGATATATCTTCGATATTTGTTAAACAAAAAATTTAAAATTAAGTTTTGTTTTAGATTTTTTCTCTTTTGTTAAATTAATTGCAATAGCAAACAAAGTCTAAATTATAGAAGAAATTGTAAATATAGATAGCTAAATTGTAGACAAAATAGATATATTCAAAACAAAGATAAAATTAATAGCTAAAAACAAAGAAACTGTAAAATAAAAAATTGTAAATACAACAATAACAAACAAAAAAATCGAGAGAAGTAATCTAACAAAACAAAATTTGTTTTGCTAAAGTAGTGCAAATATTGCAAACAATAAAGATATAAATAATTCTATAACTTTGTTATTTGTTAGCAAAATCTAAAAAAAAATTGCAAACTTTTGCAATTCTTTTGTTAGCAATTAGTTTAAACTTGATAGAGTTTTAAAACAAACAAATCAAGTTTGTTACTAAATTATAGATAATATTTAATAGTAGCAAGATTAATGCGACAACTTTAATTACATTTAATTCTAAGTTATATTATTTAAGAATTCTTTGTTGTTAAAATTGATTGCAAGAATTATTTTTATTAGAAAGCAAGTTTTGCAATTGTTTAATCAAATTATTTAATTTTGCGTCTAGTATATTTAATTAATAGATAATCTTAAAGTTGAATTTAAACAAGAATTTGACTTAACAAACTTAATAACAATTTAGTTGCTTAATAGTTATAAAATATTTTAGATTGCAATAATTAATAATAATTTTAATAAATTATTCGACAAATATATTAATATATTTTGAATATTATTTTTCGAAAGCGCTAACAATAGTTAATAGCTTTTTGTTATAAATTTTGTAGTTATACTTTGTAAATAATATAATTTTAAATATATAAATTATCGAATAAAGTAATTTATTCAAATTTATTTGTAACAATACAACAACAATTACAAAATTAAGAATATTGTTTTCGATTTAAATTTCTAGATCGAAATCGAAATAATACAAAATAAATTAATTAATAAAAACTTTATTAAAAACTTAAAACTTAAAATCTTCGAAATTAATAAATTAATAAATTGTTATAGAAAATTAAGATTTTTGTTCTTAAATTTATTAAGCGCTAACAAAGATTTAACTAAATTCGAATAATTATAAATAAATTGTCAATAAAAATTTGCAAAGTTTAGAAAAATCTATATATTGCAAATATAAATAGAAGTTTTTTATTCTAAAATATATTTAATTTTCTTAGAATCTATTTAAATATCTTCGATAATAATAATTAAATCTAGATATTTAATTAACTTAATAAAAAAAATATATTTGTTAATATTTAAATAAAGATCTATCTTATAAAGTTTAATAAAAACTTTATTAATATACTTTTTATACTCTTTCTTAATATTGTTGTAGACTAGAATATTATTTATATAAATTGTGCAAAAATTGTCTAGATAAAAACTAAAAGTTTTATTAATAAAAAACTAGAATATAATCGAAATATTATATAACTTAAAAAATATTACAATATATTTAAACAAATTATAACAAGTAATAAAGACTATCTTGTATTTGTTATCAAAATATATTTGAATCTTATTAAAGATAGCAATAATATCGAATTTGCTATAGTACTTAATTCTGCATAATTGTTGCAAAATCTCTCGAATTAATAGTAAAGTATTGCAATTCTTAATTATTAAAGTATTAAAATCTCTATAATTTATATAGATACGCAAATTTTTATTAGACTTTTTGACTATAAGAGTAGAAGCAATATACTATAAAATGCTATTGCAAATTTAATTTTTGTTTTTTATATTATTTAAATAGATTTTAATAATCTCTTTTTTTTTAACAAAAGATACTATAGATCTTTTTAATCGAAAAAGTTGTTTTTGAAACAAAATTAATAGTATAATTAATATTTTTATTTAATAACAACTTGTTAGTTTTTTGTAAATTAAAGAGTTTAATTTATTGTTTAAACTTTAAATAAATCTACTTTTTTAGTTGCTTTAAACTAAAAAAAATTGCTTAAATTTTATATAGAATTTATTGTAGTTATCGAAAATAATAGTTGTAATATTTATTGTAATATTGTTGTCTATAATACAAGCTAAATATCTATTATTTTTCTTTAATTAATTTAATATAAAAAAGTACTTAAACAATATAACAACTAATTTGTAACTTTCTTTGTTAACAAATTTTAAAAATAAAAAAACACTAATTTAATAAATATCAACTTTATCTAAAGACTTTAGAAATAAATATTCTAATTGCTTGTATTGTTTGTTGAAAATCTTTAACAATTAATAATTTGACAAGTATTACTCTATATAGTAATTAAATTTAAACTAGAGAAACTATATATTTTCTTTAATTTGTATATTATATTTTTTTATTTAAAATATATCGAAAATAATTGCAAATTGTTTCAATTTAATTATTAAATACTATAAAATATTAATATGTTTATTTAAATTAATAATAACTTAAGCAATATAAATAATATTAGAGACAAATTTATTATTAACAAGATATAATTTAATCGAATTTTGCAATAGTATAATAAAAAGTTTATAAAGTTTAACAAACTTTTTATTAACAAAAATTCTATCGAAAACTTCGATATTAATAAGTAATATTATTTTAATATAGTATTTATTAAGAGACAAATAAATTTAATTTAAGCAAATCTTAATATAAAAATTTAGTTATTAATTGTTAAATAACTTACTATTAATAATGCTAGAATTAAGTTCGATTTTAATAAGCAAAATTTTATTATATAGATTAAATATAGTTTTAAGCTTTTTTATTATTTTTTGTATAAGTATTAGCTTTTGTCTTAAATTGTAATTTTTGTTAAAAATATTTAGTTTTTCGATTTGTTAAAATTATTTGAGTTGTTATTTAAGATATTAGAGTAACTCTCTTCTCTAAATACTATTAGTTCAAGATTGTCAATATTATAAGTTTTAAACTTAATAATTAGTTTTTTTTAAATTTTAGCTAACTTGTTTTTGCAAAAGATATTTAAATAATTAAGACAATATTTCGAACGCAAATATTTTTAATAGAGATTTTTCTTTTTAATTTTATTTTTAAATATTTAAAGTTAAAAAATTAACTTTGTTTTAAAAGAAATCTTTTGTTTAGTTATATAATTAATTAATTTGTTATTATAAACTTCGAATTTATCTATAAGTTTGCGCGTAATATTTCGATTTTTATCTATTTGCATAATAATAAATCTATTATATACGCTAATTTAAAACAGTTAATAATTTTTTTGTTTTATTCTAAGATTTATATTACGTAATCGAGAAATCAAATTATTGATATTAATAACGTCAATTATATTAACAAATTAATTGTACAACTTGTTGCTTAGTTTTAAATGGAATTAATATATTTTTGATTTTCGAATAACTTAATATTTGTTCCAATTAATATAAATCAAATTATATACTTATTAAAGATTTCGAAAGACTTTATAATAAAATTAGATAATATAAATTTAATAAAGTTTTTATATTATTAATTAGATTTGTCAAATTAAGTAAAGAGATTTACTATTAGTTTAATTAATATATTATAAAGTTAAGCAAAATTATTGCTCTAATTCGTTAAACAATATCTAATATTTTTAAAACTGTTTTTTGTATATTTGATTGCAATATATATTAACTTAACTAATTTGCTATTAAATATACAAAAATAGACTCTAAATTTAACAAAAAATATTATATATTATTAATTAATTTTTTTCAATTATTTGAGAAAACAAGTAAATCGAAGAATTTGATATTGTTATATATTAATTTCTTAATTTTAAGCAAATTATTTTTATAGATTTTGTTAAAATATTTGCAATTTTGTTAATTTAATTTGTAGAAAAATATATTAATTGTTGTTGTTATTGCTAAAATTTTAACAAAATAATAAATAATAAATAGATTTAAATTGTTTACAATAGTTAAATTTCTCAATTAACTTATTTTGTTTCTTAATTAATATATTAGCTATTTTTTTTATACTTTGTTTTTAGCTTGTTTTATATTTTGTTTTTTTTGTAAATTTTTATAACTAATTCGAACTTTATTTAAATTTGTCTTTAATTGTACTATTTTTTTGTTTTAATCTTTTTTATATTGTATTAAATATTGTATACAAAAATAGACGCTATTAATATACTTAAATTAATATACAAATTTTTTAATTATATTTTTAACAAAGTTGTTGCTATATAAAAGTTTTGCAAAAAAAATTTAAGTCTTTTGTTAACAATAATTGTAATTAAAGAAAAACTAATAAAATAAAAATCGATTAATTTTAGTTTTAGTTTTATGTTTAAATTTTTTAATAAATAGAAATAATATATTAATATTCTTAAAAGAGTTATTGCTAAATTCGATTAATTTAGAATTTTTGAAAACAAGTTCGAATAAAGTTTGCAATTGTAACTCTAACAATAACAAAGTCTTAATACTTAATTAATAACAAAATCGATTTTAAGATACAATACTTTAATAAGATTTAAAATTAAAATAAGAAATTTAATTTTTCAGCAAAATTGCAACGCGTTGTTGTAATAGATTTGCACAAATATTGTAAATCTTAATAGTTAAAAACAACAATAAAGTAGTAAGTAAAAATATAAACTAAAATAAAATATTTTGTTTAAATATATTTGCTCTATTTAAATATTGTACAATTTATTTTGTTTAATTAAATTAATAAATATCGAAGCAAAATTATTAATATTAAAAACAAGTATTGCTTAAATATTGTATTGCATAATAAGTTTTGCGCAAAGTAAAAAAATATTGTTCGAAAACAACAATATTGCAATATAAGAGTCGATTTTAGTAGATTTGTTTATCTATTCTAGCAAAATTACTAAATTATAGTTAGAATAGTTTGTTGTTTATTTATTCTAGCAAATTTACTATTTCTTTTATAAGATTTCTTTCAACTTAGCGCAATAAGAATTAGAAAATACTTGTTTAAAGAATTAATAGAATTTATTATTGTAAAATTGCATATCTTTCTTAGAAATATTTATTGTTGCAATTTAATTATATTTTGCAAAATGTCTATTCTAGTAACTCTATATCTAGAATTGTTTTAATAACTTTGTATTTAAAGTTGCTTTAGTAGTTTATATCTAAAGTACGTTTTAAAGAGAGAAAAGTTAGCAAATATAAATATCTTTAGAGTACGATTTGCAAAATTGTATTTAAAAAAATAGCTAGTATTATATTAGAGTTAGAGCTTTAATAGCTAGTATATAGTTGATTGACAAAAATACTAGCTATGCAAAACTAACTATATATAGAAAATAGATATAAATACTATAAGTGTCAAGACGCTAGATGTTACTCGTAGTATACTCGAGACTAGAAAGCGAAGACTTGAAGAATAATCGAAGAGTAAAGTCTATCTAATCTGGAACCGTAACAATAGCAAAACAAACAAAATTATTAAGATCTCGAACTAATAGCTTTATATATATAGTCTAGAGAGTCTACTATTACAAAAACAATTATACTATATTATTCTAATATATTACTATATTGTATACTTTATTTTGTTATTCTTTTGTATTATAAAATTGTAATTAAAATAAATATTAGAATTGCAATTTATATATAATTTTATTTAATTTTACTTAATTTAAAGACTTTAATTCTTAATAATATACTAAAAGTATATATTTGATATTTTAATAATTTTACTATTGTTTAAGTATTATTTCTTTATATATATATAAATAAAATAGACTTAAATAGCAAATTTTAATAGCTTAGTAATTAGAGCAAATATAGTTGTTAATAATTGTTGTCGAATTTGAAAATATATTGCAATATTAATATTAATATTAAACTAGCTATAAATAATATTAATTTATCTAATATTTATATTGTATCGAAAATTCGAATTTCTCTTAAAATACAATTAAATTAATTTTTTAAATTTTAATTTTAAATAGTTTAAATATATTATTTTAATATATTATTAGATAAGTTACTATTAAGAGATTATAGAATAGAATATAACTTTCTACTATTTATTTTAGAATTTCTTTATATTAATATTAAGTCTTAACAATTTGAATTAATTTTTTAAATTAATTTTCGATTTCAAATCTACAATTTAGTTTAAATTGTTAATTTTAATATTAGAAATTAAATTAATATTTTAATTTTTAAAATTAATTTTTAAAATTAATTTAATTCGATTCGAATCAAATATTCGATTCGAACTCGATAATTCAATTCGACGCAATTAGTCTATATTAGCTATAGAATAGTTTAGCTATTTAGATCTATTATTGTAGTTTATATAGTTTGTAAAAAGAATTTAATATTGTAGTATTTTGCGTCTATAATTAGTAGCAATTAGATTTAAATTTATATTATTGTTATTTTTGTATATATTGTATTATAATATTCCAATATCTTTAATATAGTATTTGAAATTATTGTTGTTAATATTATTAATAGTATTAACAAACAATAGAAACTTAATTTGTTAATTTAGTTAAGATTTGTTTTTATTAAGATACAGAAATTATAAATAAAATACTAAATAAATTTTTATTAACTCGAACAGTTTTAGTTTGTAAATATTATTGTTAATTGTTTAAATTATTTTATAGAAATTTGTATTTTTATATTTTAGAGATTTATATAGTTAAATTGTTTTAATATTTCGAATATTAAATATAATATAATTATTATTTTTAAACTTTAAAATTGTAGTATATTTGCAATTCGTAAACTCGACTTATTTAATTTAAATTTAGACAAACTTTTAACAAAAAAAGTTTTGTAAAATCTCGATTTTTTTAATAGTCTTGTCGACGTTCTTTATATTGCAACAAGTTTCGAATATACTATTGTTAAAAAAAGTTTTAAATAATTTTAGATCTAATTGTAATAGATAATTTTTAATAGCAAAAAATAATAATAAATTAGTAGACTTGCTAAAATAGTTGTTTGCAACAAATTTAACAATAACAAAATAATCAATTTAATTATTTTAATTGTATTGCATATATATTCGAAAATATTGTTTAAAAGCGATATTAATACCTTTAATTTAATTGTCGATTTCTAAGTAGAATACAATTAATAGACTAATTGCGTCAGATTGAGTTATCTAGTTTAAATCGAGTATTCGATCTAAATCGAGTCGAGTCGATTCGATTTCTAGAGTTAAAATCGAAACTCGATTCGAAAAAATTAGCTCAAATTGCCAAGACTACTATTTTTAGTAAATTTTATTATTTTTAGTAATAATTAATTAATAATTTAATAGAAATAATTAATCTAATTAATTTAATTAATAAATATAGTAGATTGTTCTTATATTATGCATTACTATTGTGCATTATCTAGAAAATAATTAAAAAAACTAATTTTATACTATTTTTAGAATTCTTGGCAATTCTTGACAATTCGATTCGATTTCTAATATTAAAATTAAGAATTGAATCGAGTCGAATTAATTCGATTTCAAAAAAGTAGAAATCGACTCAAGTTTTAATTCGATTTCTAATATTAAAATTGTCGAATTGGGTCGATTTCAATAGTTGGAACCGAAATCCGATTTAACAATTAATCTAACAATTAACAATTTAGATTTAGTCTTTAATTTTTTGCAAAAATATTATTAAAAATAAACAATAAATTAAGTATCTTTGTCGAAAACAATAGTAGTTAAAGAATTCTTGATATATTAGACAAAGTCGATAAAAATCTAAACAACAATTTCAATTTTTAAAAAGTTTTTAAATATAAATTTTTTATTTTTGAATAGTTTATCGATTATTATTAAGATAGATTAAAAAATCTTTTCTTTATAGTAATATAGCAACAAAAAGATAATAAAGTTGCAAAATATATTTTGTTAATAATAATCTAAAATAGATAAAGACTTTAGTAGATTATATTTATATTTACAATATAATTTAATATATTTGCAAATCAAATAGCTTCTAATAAATTTTTTAATATCTAAATATAGTATAGATCAATAGTAGTAATATTATATTTTCTCGAATATTATTTTTTGATTCGAATATTTAGTATTTAAAATTTTAAATTAAAATCTAATTGTTTCGACTCAAAAAGTATTATTTTTATTTCGAAAAATATATATTTTGTTTCGAACAAATAGATATTTGATTTTAATTATTAAATATTTAATTATTGTATAATTTTCGAGTTTTAATTTAATTGTTTTGCAAAAAATAGTTAAAATTTTTTATTTATAAATTTTTTTAGTTTAAATAATATATTTTATTTTTTGTTATACAAATATATTTTTAATATTTGTTGAACAAGAATTTCGAAATCAAGTTCTATTTTGGATTTCTTTTTTTCTATTAAATTAATTGCAATAGCAAACAAGAACTAAATTGTAAAAAAAAATACAAATATAGATAGCTAAGTTGTAGACAAAATAGATATATCTAAAGAGAAAACAAAATTAACAGCTAAAAACAAAAAAACTATAAATTGAAAAATTATAAATAAAACAATAGCAAACAAAAAAACTTTAAAAAAAATCTAGCAAAACAAAGTCTATTTTATTATAGTAATACAAATACTACAAACAATAAAAATATAAATAATTCTATATCTTTGTTAGTTATTAGCAAAATTTAAATAAATTTCTTGCAAGCTTTTGCAATTCTTTTTTTAACAATTAGTTTAAACTCAATAAAGTTTTAAAACAAATAGACTAACTTTGTTATTAAATTGTAAATAATATTTAATAGTAGCAAAATTAATACAATAGCTTTAACTATATTTAATTTTAAATTATATTGTTTAAAAATTGTTTATTATTAAAACTAATTACAAAAATTGTTTTTGTTAAAAAACAAAATTTACAATTGTTTAATCAAATTGTCTAACTTTGTATTTAGTATATTTAATTAATAGATAATCTTAAAATTAAATTTAAACAAAAACTCGATTTAGCAAACTTAACAACAATTAAGTTACTTAATAATTATAAAATACTTTAAATTGCAATAGTTAATAATAATTTTAATAAATTGTTTAACAAATATATTAATATACTCTAAATATTATTTTTTAAAAATACAAACAATAGTTAACAAATTTTTGTTGTAATTTTTGTATTTGTACTTTGCAAATAATATAGTTTTAAATATATAAACTATCGATTAAAACAATTTATTTAAATCTATTTGCAAAAGTATAATAACAATTATAAAGTCGAAATAATATAAAATAGACTAATTAATAAAAACTTTTTTAGCAACTTTAAATACAAGATTTTCGAAATTGTTAAATTTCTATAAAAAACTAAGATTTTTTTTTAAGTTTACTAAATATTGACAAAAATTTAACTAGATTCGAATAGTTATAGATAAATTGTTAATAGAAATTAACAAAATCTAAAAAAATCTATATATTATATATACAAATAGAAATCTTTTATTGAAAAATATATTTAATTTTCTTATAATCTATTTAAATCTTGTTAATAGTAATAATTAGATCTAGATATTTAATTTGTTTAACAAAAAACAAACTTGTTAATATTTAGATAAAGATCTGTATTATAGAATTTAGCAAAAACTTTATTTATATAATTTTTATAATTTTTCCTAATATTACTATAGACTAAAATATTATTTATATAGATTGTATAAAAATTGTTTAAATAGAGATTAAGAGTTTTATTAATAAAAGATTGAAATATAATCGAAGTATTATACAATTTAAAAAATATTACAATATATTTAAATAAATTGTAACAAATAATAAAGATTGTTTTGTATTTATTATCGAAATATATTTAAATCTTGTCAAAAACAACAATAATATCGAATTTGCTATAATATTTAATTTTCTATAATTGTTGCAAGATCTCTTTAATTAACAATAAAATATTGCAATTTTTAATTGTTAAAGTATTAAAATCTCTATAGTTTATATAGATATATAAATCTCTATTAGACTTCTTAACTATAAAAATAAAAACAATATATTATAAAATATTATTGCAAATTTGATTTTTGCTTTTTATATTATTTAAATAGACTTTAATAATTTCTTTTTCTTAATAAAATATATTGTAGACTTTCTTAATTAACAAAGTTGTTTTTGAAATAAAATAAATAGTATAATTAATACTTCTATTAAACAACAGCTTATTAGCTTTTTGCAAATTAAAAAGTTTAATCTATTGTCTAAACTTCGAATATATTTACTTTTTAAATTGCTTTATATTTAAAGAATTTTGCTTAAATTTAATATAGAATTTGTTGTAGTTATTAAAAATAATAGCTACAATATTTATAATTATATTGTTATCTATAGCGCAAACTAGATATTTGTTGTTTTTCTTTAATTAATCTAGTATAATAAAGTACTTAAACAATATTACTATTGTTTTGTAGTTTTTTTTAATAACAAACTTCAAAAATATAGAAATACTTATTTAATAGATATTAATTTTATTAAGAGATTTTAAAAATAAATATTCTAATTGCTTGTATTAATTATTAAAAATCTCTAACAATTAATAATCGAACAAATAGTACTTTATATAGTAATTAAAATTAAACTTAAGAAACTATATATTGTTTTTAATTTGTATATTATATTTCTTTATTTAAAGTATATTAAAAATAATTGCAAGTTATTTTAATTTAATTATTAAATACTATAAAATATTAATATATTTGCTAAGATTAACAATAATTTAAACAATATAAATAATATTAGAGAAACTCTCTTCTCTAAATATTGTTAGGTTGAAGTTGCTAATATTATAAGTCTTAAATTTAACAAAAATTTTAGTTTTAATTTTAGTTAATTTGTTTTTGCAAAAGATATCTCTATAATATAATCTATATTCTAACTTAAAATATTTTTGATAAAGATTTAGAGACTTAATTTTGTTTTTAAAAATTTAAAATTATATTTCTATATTTTGTTTTTAGTTGCAAATAGAGATATATATACTAAAATTGTTGTTGTTGCAAATATCTATATTGATATATTTAAAGAACTTAAAAATACTAATACAATTATTGTATTTACTAATATTATCGATAGTTTATATATAAATAGAAATTCGAATAGTTGTTAAATAAAATTTCTCTATTTATTGAAATTTTAGATTGATTTTATAAATTAATCTAATAAATTAATTTAAAATAGTATAATTTGTCAAAATAATATAGCAACTTTAGAATCTATAATTTAAATTTTTATTAAATTAATATATTTTGTCGATTTCTAATATAGAAACTTTGACTATTATAAATATAAAACAATTAATATATTAATTAAAGATTTTGATATTTTTTATAGCAAATTTAAACAATATAGTTTTAACAAAGTTATATTAGTTTTTGTCTAAATTATTCTATTAAGTATTTAGATCTTTAAAAAGATTATTTATTGTTAAATAAAAATTAAAAAATCTATTAAACAAACAATATTTAATTTTTTTAAAAATATTGTCGATAATTTTAATAATAGCAAAACTAAGTTTAATTTTTTTTAAAACAAAATATTAAGAAATATTGTTAAATTTAGAAAGTAATACAATAATCTATTGTTCGAACTTCTCGAAATCCTTAATAAAAACAAAAAAATCTAAAAAGTATTTATTGTTTTCTATATTTTGTAGTTTCGATTTAAGATTACAAACAAAATAGATATTATTAAGTTAATCTTTTGTTTTTAAACTAGATTTATAAAAGTAGTTATATTTGCTATTATTGTTAAAGTTGTAAGTTACGTAAGTAGATTTAATAGATACAGTTTTTTTAATTTAAAAAAAAAACTCTTGTTTTAGTTAATATATACTAGTTTTAAACAAATTGTATTAAACTAGTATGTTGTTGCGCTTATATTAAAAACAATATATTGTTTTATTTCGAATACTTATTATTAATTCTATTTGATTTAAATATATTTTTAAGAAATTAATTTAAATTTGTAGACTACAAATATAGTTAAGATTAATCTTTTTATTAACTTAAAACTTAACAATTGTAATACTATTTTTATAAAGTAGTCGAAACTATCTTTTCAAGTTACTCTTAACTACTTTTCAAAAAAATTGTAATATTTTTTGTTAATTTTTGTTAAAATTTTTAAGTTAATTAATTAAAATATAATGTTAACTTAAATTGTTTTTTTTAATATTTGTTACAAAATTGCGCAAAGCTACTATCTAGCAATTAATATATTAAAGATCGAATTAATATATTTAACAAATCTATATTATTAAACAAATTTAATTTAATTAGTTTATTAATTATAGTTTTATAAGAATTAAATTAAACAAATAACAAAAACTCGAATATATTGTTTTTAAATAAATTAGAATACTTTTTGAGCTCTAGTTTTTTTTAAAATTGTTTTAATCTAATAAAACGTTTATAGAATAGTAATTATAACAAAAAACAGTATTAATATCTAATTAATCTTTATTTATTAAAAGTTTCTTAAATAACTTTTGATTCTTGCTAGAGCTAAACTTAATTTTGTTTTTCGAAACTATTTTTTTGTTAATTATATTGCAAATATAGATAAGATACAAATAATACAAATATTTATAAACAAAAGTAGAAGTTTAAAATTAAATATATTTAATATTATATAAGTATATAGCTTATCCCAAGTGTAGATTTCTTACTTGGAACAAGCTTATCTTGAATAGAAATTCCTACTTAGAGTAAGTTCTATCTATGCTTAGTCTATACTCAATATAGAGCGTACTAAGTAAAACAAAGATTATAAATTTAAAAAAACGCTCTTATTGCAAGTTGTATATATTAAATATATACTAAATCTATAATCTAATTATTTTAGAATTTATTTTAAGTAAAAAATTTGTATCTAAAATAAGCTTTATTTATATCGAATCTATACTTTATATATATTGTACTAAATTAAGCAAAAAGATTAAAAGTTTAAAAATATATTAAAGAAAAAATATATATATCTAATATATACTAAATATACAAATTAATTATTTTAATATATTAAATAATTATAATTTTGTTCAATTTCTAAAACTTAGAATAAGCTAAATATATATTTAATATAGTTTATAACTATTAAAAGAAAAACTATTATTTCGATTTTAAATATATAATTTCGATATATTTATACAAGATACAATTTAAATATAGATTTAGCATTGATATAGTATATATTAAAAATAAGTAAAATTGCGCAAGTTGTATATTTAGTTTTTAGTATATTTTATAAAATTAAAGTACAATTGTTGCGTTTTTTATTTTTATCTTTTCTAACTATTTGCATTATTATAGTATATACTTTTAATTTTATTAATAAATTTATAATATAAATTTAGTATATTTTTTAATTTTATTGTTTCTATTATTTTAGTATATATTTAATATAAGTATTGTCGCAATTTAGTTTGCTAATTTTAGAGTATATTACAACAATTTTAATATAACAAATATACAAAACTTGTCTTCTTTAAAGTATTATTATAATAAATATAATATATACAATACTTTTGTTTAGTATATATTAATTATATACTTAAGAATTTTTTTTTAATTTAAATTTATAGTACAATTTTATATTAAATATATACTAAATCTATATTTAACGTATATAAGATTTAACTAAATAAATAACAAACTTAATAAAAAGATATTTTTTGTTACAACTTAACTTATACTAAGTATTAACAATATCTACTATTAAAATTTCGAAAAATAATAAATAATTTATATATAGATTTAATCTAAGTTTAGTATATATTAAATATTATTAATTGTATTAAATTTTAAAACTTGAATTATTTTCTTTAATACAAATATATAAGTTGTATAAACTTAGTTGCAATTTTATATATATTAAGTATTAATAAATATAATTGTACAATAATATTAATTAATTAAATATATAAAATAACTTTTATTGCTCTTAATTGCTAGCTATTTATATATATAATTATAGTTTTATTTATATTTAATATATATTAAGTTAAAATTAAAATTAAACTATATTGTTACTAAAGAATATATTATATTAAAACAAATAAACAAATATTTTGATTAATTATATATAATATATATACTAAATATATAGAATTGCAAATCTAGATACAAAAAATATTTTTTCAAATATATATTATTTTAAGAAAAAATATATATCTTTTTTATACTTAATATATATCTAGCTTATATTAGTTTAATATTATAAAGCTTTAAATTAAATTTAAAAAATAACAAAATACAAATTACTTTACAAAATTAAAATATAACTTTTATATATTTTGTTTAAACTAAGTTTATATTTTATATAAATATAAAAATATTATTAATATAATTATTTATTAATATATAAACAATATAAAATATATTGTATAAATTAGATTAATATTAAGTATATATTAAACTTATATAAAATAGTTATTATAATTAAGAATTTGCAATTGTTTTTAACATATATTTTTATTAAAAAATAAGCTTATTTTATACTTGTTATATATTTAATTTATCTCTTATTTTCTTTGTTTTTATACTATATATATAAATGTTTATTTTGTTATTTAAGATTTCGACAATATATTAATTACGCATAGATTTAATTAATATTAGACTCGCATTAATACAATTTTTAAAGTTATTAATTAATTATTATTTATTGTTTTTTTTCGAATATTTATCTCTCAATTTAAAAAATGCTTGCAAAAAATATATTTTTAATTTAGTTTTAAAATATATTGAGTTTACATTAATTTACTTTTAATGCTATATTAATATTTTAATTAAAAAGCTTCTTCTTATATATTTTATTATATTAATTTGTACTTAATATATACTTAAACTATACGCAAATTAATATATCTATTATAGATATCAAATCTTTAAGTAGATTATTTAATTATACTTTAAATTTAATTTATACTAAATATATATTAGCATTAAAGAAGCGTAAAAAAGCGAAAAAATCTTGTAATAATAATACGTTTAAGATTTTTAAAAAAATTAAAAATTTATATTTTATTTATATTTAATATATGCGTAGTTAACAAAAAAAAGTTATTTGTAATAATAAGAAGTTAAATACAATAATTAATTTTAGTAAAAAAACTTAAAACTTATATATATTATACTTATATTTACTACATATATAAAAAAAAATTATAATACTTTTTTTAATTTAAACAAAAGCAAGTTTTATTTGTTAATTTACTATATTAAAATTATACTAATTTTATATTTAACAAATACTTGCGTTCTAGTTAATATTTTAATAACAAAAAAAATTATTTGCAATTTTATATTGTTTATATATAGCTAATTCTTTTTTAGATAAATTTATCTTTGTTAACAACAAAAGTTAGTGCAACTATCTTTCTATCTATACTAAAATTATGCTAAGTCTATACTTAGCTAATATAGCTAAATATAAAATTTCTTTATACTTTCTTTAATCTTAAATTAAGATTTTTTTTAATTATATTTAAATATATATTAAGTCTATATTTCGTTTACGTTTGCTATATATTTATCTTATTTATTATTTTAATCTTGTATCTACTTCTTTTATTCTAGATATTATTCTTTATAAAATAAAGTTAAATAAACAATTATAATAGTTTGTCGCGTTATTATACTTGTTAGTTTTACAAATAATATAAATATCTTATATATAATTTTGTTTTCGATTGTTTCTTTTTAGTTTCAAATTTTTTAATAAAGTAATAAATTTTCTTTTAAATTAATACTTAATATAAACTTAATATATATTAGATTTATATATAGTCTTTTAAGTCTAAACAAAAGTTCTTAAATTATTAATATTATATAGTATTTATAAAACAAAGATATAAATTTATAAGCTAATTTATCTTTGTTATTGTTTTAATTACTTAATAGATATTGTTAATTTGCTTGTAATAAAATTATATTTAAAATATTCTTTATATTGTTAATAATATCGAATTTCTTTAATTTAACAATTTTTTTATTAGTTTTTTCTTTTTTTTGTAGAAGTTTATTATATTTTTAACATATATATTGTATATATTGTTTTTGCACTTAATTTTTAATTTAATATTTCAATAATATTACTCTATATTTTTTGTTCGATTTTAATATATTATTTATAAAGTTTGAGTTTAATTTACTTATTTAAGCTAAATAACAATATATATCGAATTAATATTTAATATTTGTTTTTTCTAAATAATATCTCTATATATTGTTGTATTAAAAAGAATGTTTTAAAATCTTTATTAAATATATATTAAATTAATACTTAGCGCTTGTCTTTTTTAAATAATATCTTTGTATATTGTTGTATTAAAGAAGATATTTTAGAATCTTTATTTAATATATATTAAGTTAATACTTAGTATTTGTCTTTTTTAAATAATATCTTTGTATATTGTTGTATTAAAGAAAATATTTTAGAATCTTTATTTAATATATATTAAGTCAATATTTAATTTTTTTTTAAAATAATATCTTTGTATATTGTTGTATTAAAAAAGATATTTTAGAATCTTTATCTAATATATATTGAATTAATATTTAATATTTGTTTTGTCTAAATAATATCTTTGTATATTGTTATATTAAAGAAAATATTTTAGAATTTTTATTTAATATATATCGAATTAATATTTAATATTAATTTTTTATTAAATAAGTAGTTTTTAAGTTGCAACTTTAAAATATATAAAAAATCTTATTATTAAATTTAAATATTATATTTGTATTAAATTTATATTTAAAATTAAATCTATAAAAAAAGAATATTATATAAGAATTTTTTGAATTGAAAGAAAAATATAAATATTGTTAACAATATTTTGTAACTTTTTAATCTTTTTTATTTATAATTTAATTAATTATTAAATTAAATTAAATATAAACTAATTATATATATCTTTTTTAACTAGTTAAACAATAATACAATTTAATTTATTACAATTATATTAAATAAATAAAATATTTTTTTCTATTTTAAAATTGTTCTTTTTAAATATTTTAATAGCGTATTTT
>JAABUW010001600.1_pt1 | contig 37225 bp, 76 predicted proteins | sample 5560081 | NCBI WGS metagenome assembly JAABUW01 (sample SAMN10711882, study PRJNA513363) | rock metagenome | isolation source: Antarctica rocks | place: Antarctica: Victoria Land, Knobhead sud | reverse complement strand
ACACACACACACACACAGCGAGGGGACTCACAGCCAGATCCACCAGCCGGGGTAGTCGGGCTGCGGGATGACGAAGCCACAGTGCAGCGAGAACATGAAGTACACCTGCAGGATTGCAAGGGACGCGCTTTGGTGACGCGGCACAGCAACAGTGGCACCAGCAAGTCCACGGATCACGCACTTGTGACAGCAGCGTGCACAGCTCCCAAATCGCTGGCAGCTGGCATACAGGTATGCAGGCCCTGTCGAAATCGACTCGTTACAGGAGGTCAACGGTGGCGGCGACGGTAGCGGACAAGGTATACTTGACAGACAAAATGGAGCAGGAATGCGGGAGGGAGGGACTGAGGGTTTTGGGCGCACCGTGCCGCTGATCATGTAAGCCACCGGCATATTGGGTGTGATGCAGATGGACAGGATGCCGAAGTACACGAATATGGACAGGCTCAGGTACTCGAAGAACAGGAACCTGCACGAGGCAAGGGAATTCATTGCAGTCCTATTCCCTCGAACATGACTGGACAGGTTGGATGCACTCATTGAAGAAGAGGCACGTACGGCAGGGCAATGGAGTGCGGTAAGTCAATGCTGTGTCCTGCTGCCTTGGGTTCTGTTCCTCGTTGCTGTTTTTGAGATGGACATGCTGGACTGTGTGCTCGGCAGCGACCAGTGAGAATGACACGGCAACAGCCGCCCACAGGGTGTGACAGAAAAGCAATGCGGTGAAGCGGGTGGACCCGGAGATGGCAAAACAGGCAGCGGGGCGCACCAGAAGAACTTGCCCACCGACCATTCGAAGCCGATCATACTGTAGACGATGGCCACGAACATGACGGAGATGCCTAGCAGGTATGGCACCTCTATCAGCATCTGCGCCACGCTGTATGGGAGGCACGCGTAGTAGCCTGCACGGCAAATGAAAGAAAGGTCTGACTCTGGATTGCATTGCCAACCACATGCAACACAGCATCCTCGCCACGCAGCAGGGCAGGTACGACAATCTTGCAGCAGAGCAGGCACGCGACGGCTTAACGGACAACATCAGGCGGCCCACCTGCTGCGCGCTCACGGTAAAACACCGATCGCTCAACAGAAATGACCGGCTGCACCAGGCAGGCGTTGAGGCAGCCCAGGAACATGGTGGCGATGAACATGGCGCCCTGCAGGCATCATCACGAGAGGCTCGTCAGCCGTCTTTGCTGCAGCAGGTGTGGCGATGTGCGCAAAGCTGCATATGCGCAAAACCGCCACTGAACAGGGTTGCCACGCCATCTGACCACGGGGTAGTTTCTGATGCTGGGCAAGACTAAGCAACGGCCCAATCTGCACTGCAGAATTATCAAGTCGGACAAAGGAGCACAGGATAACAAAGTCACCATGACTGTAAGGATGTCGGTGCGGGTTTCCCGGCGCAATCCCATCTGCCAGAAGGCGGTGCCGAAGAACAGCGCCTGCAATAGGGACGATGCATTCAGAAACTCGCAAATAATGCCGTTTACAAGGCTGTTCTGCCTGTGAATGAGCACTCAATCAGCAATGAACTGTAATCGAGACGATGGCACCAAGGCCAAGACGCCGCTGCTCACCATGACGAAAATGAAGATGATGCGGAGGGTGTTGTACTCTGCACCCGTGAGCGAGAACACATGTCAGGAACACATTTGCGGCAGCCATGCTGAAGTGCATGTTCAGGTTGGCAAGAAGCAATGGCACGCTTACTTTGGGAGAAAACTGAGCGCTGCAGCCCCACAAAGCCAGGTGATGGCAACATCAGAGGGCTCCAGCGCGCACCCGAGTAGCGCCAGTAGACCTGGTTGTTCTTCCACAGGATGGTGCACAGCTGCGACCAGCGGCTAACGGCGTAATGGTCGGGGAAGTGCAGCGGCTCGGTGCCCGGCGCCGGCACCGCCAGCTCCTCGATCATCTTGTTCGCCCGCCTGCAGCGGTGCAGAAGTGAGATTGATGATTTGTACAGCTTGAAAAGGTGAGCTATTGCAGGGCAGGGCAGCACACTGCAGCGACTGGGTGCCGGACGCAGGCACCCCGCCAGCTCCTCGATCATCTTGATTGAGCGCGCCTGCGGCGGGTTCAGTGGGGAACATCGAACATACTAACACATCAAAGAGTGAACTGGCTCGCGGGCGCCGACAGCTCCTCGATCGTCTTGTTCGCTTGCCTGCGGCATTGATAGCCGATTGGCGATTGGCATGCAAAAGCACAAAGAGCAGCTGCAATAGTCAGGAGCCTTGCAGTGCCAGAGCTGCGGGACACACGCATGCCGCAGAGTGCATCAAGGCGCTGGCAGCACATGCTCAGGCCTGACGTAACCTTGTGGGAAGCGGCAGCGCACATGTCCGTGACGCTGGACAGTACAAAACGCATGGGGTATCTCTCTGCCAAGCTGTGGTTCATCGTCCTATAGATAGCCCCATCGATGAGACAGTTTGTATCTAGACTCCAACGGAGGTGGCGACGCGCACGTGCTCATGTCGCTGTTGGCGTACAGCGCAGCAAAGTCCTGGCCGGTGCGGTGCTCCACCGAGTTGTTTGCGACTTCCAGCATCCAGGTGGCGGGGTTGTAGCCCTCCTCGACGGGCGGCACGCCCTCGATGGCCTGCGAGCAGCGTCCAGGGTTCACAGACTGATGAAGAGCCGAAAACGTGAGGAGGACCATGTGAGAGTAGCTGATCTGGTTCCGGATCACAAGTCGGGAGGGGCCGGCGGCACGGTTTCCGGTAGCAGCGCCTACATGATAAGGCCATTCAATATGACCCTGTCGCCATGCCCATCGAGGAGATGCCGACGTATGCCGGACTGCACAAAGAACAGCATGCAGCAGCTGGAAGTACCTGGAAGTAGTCGATGAGGTTCTGCGAGCGGTAGCCTGTCTCGCCGAAGAAGATGATGCGGCCGCCGCGCTTCATCAGCAGCAGCTCGTCAAACGCCTGCACCACAGGCGACGCCATTTCAGATGGGCACATCTGAACAACACCTCAACATGGGCATGGCCACGGGCACCTGTGACCGGTTCGCAGCTCGGACAGCATATGAGACTTGCACTGTGGATGAGCAGTTGCATGCTGCTTGTGCCTGCACCAGAGAAGCAGTGTGCCAGTAGCACACTTGGCGATCTCGATTCTGCGCTGATAGGCGCAGCGGCGCACCTCGAAGATGTCGATGGACGGCTGGTGGATGGTGCACACCACCGTGCGGCCAGTGTCCACCGTGTTGCGCACTGTGCGCATCACGATGGCCGCCGCCCGCGCGTCCAGCCCTGCAGCAAATTTCCGCCACATATTGATCATGTGCTAGCCGACAGATTCCGCATGGTTGTGAGGGACTCTTGCCGCGTGCTCTGGCCCCAATGGACTAGGATGACTATGCAGGGCGGGGCACGCTGCACAGCTGGCAAGAAGGGGAAAGGAGCCAAACCGGAGGTTGGCTCGTCCATGAAGACGATGGAGGGGTTCGCCACCAGCTCCACCGCAATGGTCAGCCGCTTGCGCTGCTCCACCGATAGGCCATACTGGCCTGCAGTGAGCATGCACATGCATGCCTCAGTTTGGCTGCGGCTTTTCTTGCAAAGGTACACTTGATAGGCGCCAGAGGGACATGGGGCTCGCCGAGCTTTCAGGCAACCAACCTCGTACTTTGCCTGGGCCATGCGCCCTGCAATGGCCCAGCATACCTTGTCACCTCATGCACACGTTGTTGCATTGTTCTTGCAAAACGATCACTGTGAATAATCGAAACATACCTGGCAGGCCGACGATGGCGTTGCGGATGGGGGTGAGCTCCACGACCTCCATGATCTCCTCCACGAAGGCGGTCTTCACGGCGCTGGAGACGGCGCCGGGCAGTCGCAGGAAGGCGGAGTACAGCAGCGCCTCGTGCACCGTCGTCTGCGGCGAGTGGATGTCCGTCTGCAGGGACAGGGATCGCAAAACTCTGACTCTACAATCAAGAATCCCTGTGGCCGGGGCTTGCACCATCGTCTCTGCCTTCAGTGACAAGGACTTCTGTTTCCATGCCGGATCGAATTTCCACATAAATCGGATCAGCGACGGCAAGGACAGCTGCGCAGCACATCATGGGGTTAACACAGCCGCGGCTGTGGCTTTGGGGTTGGCATGCAGTTAGTAGGTCCGTGCGAGAGAGATATAGGAGATCAACGAGATTGCACACCTGCTCAACGTAGCCTGCACGAGAAGGCACAAGTACAGTTAGTGTCCGGCACGATCATCTTGGTGATAGTCTATGGTGGCCACTGCTCAGGCACATGCGCATCGGCCTGGAGGGATTGCCAACCTCAGGCCCGCAATGTGTGCTGACAAGGGCCTGCTAAACGCACCGCTGATTCGCGCGAACGTCTCTGCATTCTTCGGGTGGCCCTGCAGTTTGCAGCATGAACGACCTTTGATGTTTGGTGTCGAAAGATGCTCTGAAAGCTGGACATCTGCCTTGAGTAGATACCAGAAGAAAGCTGGCCATCTGCCTAGAGTAGATGTCCGAGCTTAATGGATGTGCACGACAGCAGAATTCGAGACAGGCGGGGGTGCACACGTTGACGCGGATGTCGCCCTCGATCTTGCCGCCGGTCTTGCGGTCTGCCAGCACATCCAGCAGCGTCGTCTGCAGGTAGACAACATAAAGGTCGCGACGTGTCCACATGACGACAACAGCCACATGGTCGCAGCATGGTCATGCAAGCATCGCAGCAGCGCACAGGTGGCACAGCTATCCGAGGTGCAGGTTTAGGGTTTAGGCCCACCTTGCCGGCGCCGGTCTCGCCCATGAAGGCTGTCAGGATGTTGGGCCGGAAGGCGCCGCTGACTTCCTGCGTTCCAAACGAAGCACACGTCTCAGGATCTGGGAGATACATTGCCGGCGGCAGACGCAGGCAGTGGAAGTGTGCAGACGTCGCGCAGAACCACGATGCAGTCAGCGCGCTCTGCCACAGAGCCTGTGAAACGAATGAACTGAGGCTGTGACAGGCAAGGTTTCATGCTGCGCACGTTGAGGATGGACAGGCGGCCCGCGTCCTCGGGGCGCTGGCCCTTGTTCTCCTCCTGGCCTGGCGGCATGTCCACGCTGTAGTACACGTTGCTGAAGGTCTGCGCGGCACAACAGCACGCAATGGAAGATAGAGTGCATGACAACCTATGCATTAATGCAGTATAGGATACAGTATGGGATACAAAGGACGTCCACAATGAAGCACACGTTGCTGAGGGTCTGCGCTGCAGAGATAGCGTGTATGTCCACACAATCGGAGGCATGCAGTAGACAGGTGGCCAAAGCCAGGCTGCCCCTGTGCAGACACAGCCTTGCCAGATGAACGGCGGAGAGGCACGACAAGCAGCGGGATGGCTCTCCAGGTGTCTGCAGTCATCGATGCCCTCCAATGTCCACACAACATGCCTGACAAATGAGCGACAATCTACGGGCCCTGACCATTCCATTCGATTGCACTCCACGTTATTTTCATTTTCGGTTCCGTGCATTGAGGGGCACCATGTGACAGCTGCTCCAAGGGTACCACACTCAACGACTCCTCGTGATTGGAGTTGAAAGAGAACAAAGCAACGGCGCACCATGTACAGCTGCTCGAAGGGGAGGGCGCTGGCGCTGGCGCCGCCGTCGTCGGCGTTCACCTTGCCGTTGCTGCCCAGGCTCACCATGTCGATGGCCGCATCCTTGCCGGCCGGCTTGTCCATCTGCGACCAGGATGATTTCGGCGCGTCAAAACACTGGCGGCCAGATCGTCGCGCCTGCAAAGTCTGGCCGCTGGTTAGCGAGAGGGTGGGGAGGAGCGCTGCCATGGGCGGAGGAACGGCGACCTTCATGCATTTGACCGCACAGCTGCTGTAGAAGCGCATGGCGGTGGCGGTGCTGAAAGTCTCTCGCTGAGCATTTGCGCTGGCGCGGGCACAGCATGCGCGTGGCAGGCACTGAGGACTGTTGTGCCGCTCCCTCTGGGATCCAGGACTCCATGAAAGAAAGCAGGGTTCGAGAGCGGAGCGACGCACCCGCTCGGCGCTGTCGTCGTCGCTGCTGGAGACGGTGGCCAGATCGCGCTTGGAGGCGGGATGGAGGTCGATCGACGGCTGGCGCGAGTGGGCGCGCGCCAGCGACCGCCCCGAGGCTGTGACCGACTTGCCGTCAATCGACACCTGGGTTGGAAAAAGGGAAAGGTTCCTTGACTGATAGTCTAGCCTTTCTCGCCAAGGACGGTGGCTCAGCATCAGTTCACTCCATTCACAAACGTGCACGAGCATGAGTGTCCCTCGCTTCAGCAGCATTGGGGTTTGTTAATTGGCTGGCGTGCAGCAGTACCGAGAATGTCAGTGCGCGGGTATTGGGTTGGTACATAGGTGGGTGAGTGGGCTTCTCACCTGGTGCGTGGCGCCGGCGAGTGAGCGGCCCGAGCCGACGATCCCGCCGTCTAGGGAGGCGCGGCTGCTGGCGACCGCCAGCGAGCGGCCGGAGGGCGAGACCTCGCGCGCGGAGGAGGAGGCGCGCGCCGCGACGGCGTCGGCATGGGTGCCGGCCACGGCTGCCTCCTTTTCGGCCAGGGCCTCCTCCGACATCACGCCGGACGGCTGCTTCAGGTCTGCCAGAGCGGGGGTGGTTGTGTCAGAGAGCTACTCGTGAAGTGGGTCATGGAAGTATTTGGGGGTATTTCTCTGCGCCGGCGACCGCAACAGCGGCCTCCTGCTCTGCCAGCGCCTCCTCCGACACGCCCGGTGGCTTCTTCAGTTATGCGGGGCGACATTCGACATATCTAAGACAATGTTTTCCGTGTGAGTCGCAGAAATTGTCGGCTGAAATTTTCGGCGCCCACGCCTGCAACGGCCGCCTCCATGTCGGCGAGAGCCTCCTCCGACATCACGCCCGACGGCTTCTTCAGGTCTGCGCACAGAACAACGCGTCGGCACACCATTTTCATTGGACAATGGAATCGGTGGCCTCCTTCTCGACCAGCGCCTCCTCCAATTCGACGCCCGATGGCTTCTTCAGGTATGCAGGAAAGCATGCTGCATATGTCGCGGAGGTCATTCTTGCGCTGTGAGGTTGGAAGGGAAAGCATGTGACCTGGCGCCATCAAATAGAGGTGAACTCTGCGCCATCAAGTAGAGGTGAATCCTGCCTGTTTCATGGGAGCTAACAAGCTGTTGAGGGTCGGCAAAGCCCAAGTGCTAGTGCAACCCACTCTTCAGCAACATGAGCGCCACCCAGATGAGCACGTTGAATAGGCTTGCAAATCCTTCGCCACAAGCCAGAGCTACAGCACTGCATCGTTGGGTTCCGAAGAAACCCACCCTTGAGCACGGCGAGTGCCACCCAGATGAGTATGTTGAAGAGGATGGTGGTGAAGATCACGACGCCGACGCCGCCCCACTTGTAGGCATTGGTCATCTTGTAGGAGTGGTCCAGCATCAGCTGCTGCCCCATCGTCACGCCCGGGGTGCCATTGGGGTTGGGGATGTCCCACCGCTTTGCCCTACAAGTAGCATGTGCACGCATAACGCATCTTGTAGGAGTGGTGCAACATCAGCTGCTGGCCCAGCGTCACGCCCGGCATTCTGTTGGGGTTGGGGATGTTCCATCGGGCCGCCCTGTGTGTGTGCATTGGGAGGACGCTGCGGCATGGGATTTCAAGGGAGCCATTCACGTGACCTGGGAAGTCAGGCCCGTCCAGGGCCGCGTGGAGCGATGAGGGCAAGTGATCGGACATGGCTTGCCCGACTGCGCAGGCTGGCTGGTGTGAGTGTGGGGCGGCGTTTGCACTGCCCCCTGAGGCATTGCTCATGAGACGGGTAGCAAAACTCACGTGAACTCGTTGATGGCCAGCGATTGCTGCGCCCACGCCATGGGGTCGATCCAGTACATCTGCAGAGCGCAAAATGCACAGCCTGTTGATCGCGTCCGTGACATTGTATGGCATAGACTCGGTGAATCATAGCAGGTTTGACCGGCTCTGCTCTGGCTAACAACAGAGAAGAGTTGTTGGGGAAGGACAACCTGTTAAATAGCCAGAGAACGACGTAAGGCTTGGATTACCCATGGGCCCTGAATGTGCGATCCACGCGCGGTACACACATGTGGCAAACATAGCGGCAACTGCAAAGCGCCTCATGCAGGCTGGCGGATGGCAAAGGCGCACCCAGATCCACCAGCCGGGCACGGTCTTCTTGGGCATGATGAAGCCGCCAAAGGTCATCAGGATGCAGGTGGCGAACACGGCGCCCGACACGGACAGCGTTGCCGGCCGCAGGGCCGCGCCGCACAGCCTGAGGGAAGGTAAGCAGAAGAACTCTTCAGGGCACAGAGCGGATGCAGTCGTGGCATCGAAATGTTGTCGAGCCTCAGAAGGCATACCTTGTCTTCACAGCACAGTGAATCATTGACCCAGCTCAATGCAACAACGGGGTTAGTAATCAGGCACATGGCCCACCTGAAGATGGAGACGCTCATGGCATGGAAGCACCAGGTCACCAGCCAGAAGAAGAAGAAGCGCCCAGCCTCCGGCGCCAGTCCCACCACCCAGCTGCACAGATGATGATGCTCAAGAAAGAGTGATCGGTTGCTCGGCAATACACGGGCATCAAACAGGATTCGCACAGAGGAACACTGCCATTTCTTTTGCACAACTGTGGTACGTTGTGTGCACACTGGGCGCCGAAGAGGCATGTTGTATCAAACAGATTCGAACTACCGGGTACGAACAATGGTAGGGAGTCGCACTAGGTGATGACGCTCCACACGAGACTTTCCACCGTGGCTTGCGGCAGCTGGAGCAGCACGATGTTGGGCAGCGCAAACGACCAGCTGGGATAGAACAGGTTGTCGCGTTGCTTGTAGAACAGGGACAGCCTCTCTCCTATGATTGCGAATTCCGCCTGCAGGCAGCACACCAAAGGCGCTTCAGTGTGCGCTCGCAATGGGTCCGCAGTGCATCCGACGGCGCCGGCATCGCCAAAGGTAGGCGCCCGATGCAGGCTGACATCAAATGCGCTCTTAGAGGTAGCAGACAGGCTGCCTGCATGCTGAGCAAGACAACAGGGACGACAGGAGCCTCACCCAGTTGTTGAAGAGCATGGAGGTGAGGGAGAAGAAGAGGACAGCCAGGTACAGGTTTGCGTCATCCAGGTTGTTGGGGTGCAGCCGCGTGCGCAGGAACAGCGTGCCCGCCACGATGGCATTGAAGGCCACCTGCACGTCACAACTGCATCATCCAGTCAAATCGTTCAGACATGACAGTGGCACGAGGAGCCTGAGCCAGACCCATACGCAGTGCAGGCAGCACAGCCGCTCGGGATGCGCTTGCACTTGCGTGTGCGGTGTGACCTGCACTCCTCGACCTGTCGTCGTCACAAGTGGTACAGCCTCACATCACAAGCAGGCAAACAGATTACAATGGATGAAAGCTGTCACCTGGGAGGCGCGGAAGATGTAGATGAAGTAGCTGCGCTCGATGAGCGTCGCCTCCCGCCGTAGGCTGGCCTTGAGCAGCTTGCCCTGCTTGTTGCCCCACCGGTCCTTGACCTGCAGCGCAGGAATTACGGAACGAGCATCAGCGACAATGATGTCAAGTCTGTCCTTGCGCCTCCGGCCACAGACTGGCCTGGAGCAGCTTGCCCTGCTTGTTGTCCCACCATCTGCAGGAGAGGTGCGGCAGGAGCTTTAGCACACAACCACAGTTCACACCCGTCCCTCAACGCACTACAGAAAACGGCCAATGCATCGGCTGAATGCGATATAGAGGCATCGCGCAGCCACTCCCGGCACAATCTGACATACTTTGAAGAGCCCTGCACGGGGTGGTCCGCATCTCCTTCGGTGCAGATCCTCTTGCTGGTGCAAACCAGGCAACTACATGGAGCTACACCGCAGCTGCTTTGATGCCAACGCGGCAGGCGGCATTTCGTTGATCATGGAGGGGATGAACCCTCCCCTTCCAATTTCGCAGAAGGTCCGGAGCCTTGGGGTGGATCTCCGGCGGTGCCGCAAGCACGGCCTCGGAAGGAGACTTGGGCACTCTAATTTCTGAATCCTTTAAGGAAGCAGGAAGCGGTGGGGCGCACCAGGGGGTCGGGCGCCTCGGGATGGATCTCGGGCGGCCCGGCGAGCGACGCCGCCCTGCGCTGCGCCGCCGGCGTGCCCTTGAAGGCCTCGATGAACTTGGCCACCGGCACGAACTTGTACTTGCGGTCCGTGTCCGACCTGCGCGGCGGGTTTTGGCGGAATTTGGCGGATTCCTGGCGTAAGAGAGAAGATGTAACGATAGGTGATCAGTTGCCGAGAGCACCTCAGCGACTCAGCATGTCCTGCAGTATGCATGATTCTGCCGACGGGCTCAAGACTGGGCTGACAGGGGTGCACGGCGGGCGCTTACCAGTATTGTGCCTGGTCCTTCGGCGAGGTGACCTCCTGCAGGAAGTCGGCAATACCCTGCGCGGCAGCAAGCACGATAAGGCTCCAGGCACAGGTTGTGCCAAGCATGCAGAGGCGCCGCTGCAGCAGGTGCCCATGCAGAAAATTCCATGCACAGGATGTCACAGTCTCGCTTGAACAAGTCGGAAACCAAGGTAAGATAAGCGCCTGGCATGCTGATCTCCAAGAGTGTCCAGAAAGCTGGGGTTTTGGGATTGCGGGGTTTACGCACCTTACGCTCGGGCAGCTGGAAGCCGATGGAGTTGAAGAAGGGCATGACCTCCTCCTTGGGGCCTGTTGACAAGTACATCCGGCAATCAGGCTGTGTGATGCTGATTTGCGCAAGACAGATGCCAGCAGCTGAAATATTATAGCATGCCCACATGCATAATTGTCGTCAGGCAGACGCACCGTGGAACACGATGTGTCCCTCAGCCAGCAGCATGATGTCGTCGAACAGGTTGTACACCTCCGGCGCCGGCTGCAGCAGCGCGATCAGGATGGTCGCCTGCACGAAGGGAAGCCAAATGGGTCAGCAGGGCCGCAGAGACACCATTATTGGATGGCAGTTGTGTCGCCTCCGGCACAGGGCTGCAGCAGCGCGATCAGCATGGTCGCCTGCATGGAGAACACGAGAGAAATGTCAGTAAGGCGAAAACAGGCGGTTACCACAATCAGAAATTGTACCCATCTGGCGCCGGCTGCAGCAGCGCAACCAGGCTGGTAGCCTGCACGGAAACGGAGGGGGACAGGTCAGATGAGTTTCGAGGGGACACGATCTGTTCCCGCAACCAAAGAGCAGACGAATCGATGCGTTCGGGGGGCTTGCCGGCAGGGTCGGCTGCAGCAGCCGAACATCAGGCCATCTCCAAGAAAAGGCCGAGCATCAGGTAACCGGCAGAGAGAACCTTTCCATGACAGCTCTGACCATGCCCATGCCCCACTTCCGGATACTCAACCAATTACATGGCATATTCAGGGACAGCAGGCGCCATCATGCGCAGCTGCCAGGTGTGCGAGAACCTGCGGAAGGACTGCACGTCGTAGGTAGTGCTGCTTTCTGGATGAGTTGTACGCTAGGCATAAACCACCCACCTGGCGTGTGTGCGTGAAGTTGCGGAAGGACTGTACAATCTGGTAGGTGGTGCTGCTGTCCAGCCCGGTGCTGATCTCGTCCGCAAAGATGACCTTGGACGGGCCCGCCAGCATCTCCGCCGTCGTCAGCCGCTTCTTCTGGCCGCCGGAGATGCCGCGCAGCATGGGGCCTGAGGCATCACACGCCAGGGCAGTGACACCTCATGAGAGTGAATCACTAGATATAGCCGCTTCTTCTGGCTGCCGGAGATTCCGCGCAGCATGGGGCTTGCGGTCGCGCACACAAGCAGACGATGGCTGCACGCTGGGGCCGTGAGTGGCTGTTGGATTATTTCATCTGGCATGGGCTGTTGTCTGCTGTGATATACTGTCGCCTGCTCTGGCAATGCAGAGGGCGACGAAGCCAGTTGACATCGCAGGAACTCACGCCCGCTGGAGCACATCCACAAAATTCAAAAGGCGTCGCACCGCCGACAGAGGTGTCGTCGATGTGGTCCAGGACCCGCATGTGGAGCGCATCGTATTGTGGGAGATGGACTTTTGTAGAGGTCTATTTAAAGACTCCGTTGGAAGGCTTTATTGAGTTACAAGGAGGCGCACCGCCCACAAAGGTGCCGTCGATATAGTCCAGGCCCAGCACGCGAAGCACATACTCGGACACCACGCTGTAGCGCTTGCCCGGCAGCGCCTCGCCCTGTGTGCGGTGGACATGAGACATCGACAAGATGCGAGAGGACAAACGGCCTAGTACGTGTGCGCCCGGATTCGCACACAGGTCTGAACGTCCACACCCGCTCGGGCGCTGCGGCCTCACACTATATGGCACCGCCAAGAAGACAGGGACACCATGTTGATTGTCATGCGAGGAAAATCCAGGGAACCAACGCAGACAACGAGGGAGGCAGCATCGATTCACCTCTAGGAAGGCGTGGATCTCGGCCTCGTTCGGCTCCACCGAATTTTTGGATTTTTATGACGAAGACGACGTTCAGCAGCCCGACGAATGTCTAGTACATGTTTCAGTACGTTCCACACCTCCAGAAAGGCGTGAATCCCGGCTTCCGTAGCCCCGCAGGCTTGCGCAAGAGAATAGAGTATAATGACGCAAACACCCCGGTAAGAGATTCACCTCCAGGAAGGCGTGGATCTCGGCTTCCGTCGGCTCAGCGGGCTGGCCGCCCTTGGCCAGCAGCGCCTCCAGCTCTGCGGGCCTGACGCCGACGCCCTGCACCCGCGCCGCAAAGTCTATCGTCTCGCGCACCCTGCGGCGCAGGGATGGGGGTCTTTAGACACCTCGGAAGTGCAGTCTCGCAGGTGAGCGTTGTGATCGGCGCCCGATGCCCTGCACCCGCGCCGCAAAGTCGATCATTTCGCGCACCCTGTGGAAAAGCGGGGTTGACATCGTGTTGAGTTAAGTGTGTTTGAGGTAGGGTGGGATTTGTGACTAGCTGGGAGCTGCACCCGCGCAAAGTCGATTGTTTTGCGCACCCTGCGGCACGCCATGCCGATGGGCTGGGAAGTAGTCGCGTCAAGAGGTCAAGAGGCCACACACAGCAGATGCCGCGTCTGTCGTGTGCACAGTGTCTCTCACAAAGTCACATACACAGCCCACAGGCAGGAGCCAGGTAGTGCCCAACTGAGGTGGTTGACGTGGTTAGTAATGTGTATAGTAAATAGGTCAGCATGCTGCGCTGACAGTCAGGTGGGCATTCAGGCTGAATGGTCTCAGGTGAGGCTGTGTACTCACGTGAGCTCGGCGAGGTGCTCGTCCGTCTGCTCGATGTAGGTGGAGGCGCGCTGCACCACAAAGTCGTCAAACGGCCGCCCGTTGTAGGTAACCTACACAGCGACAATAGCCAAGGTCATACGGGTGGTCATCGCATGTGTGAAGCTGTGCCGCAACTCACCTTGGGTGTGCTGACTCTATCAACTGATGACTTCATATTGTTCAGACAATACCACCCAGTGCGTGGCGCAGGGTATTTCATCCAGGAATTGTCAAACTCACCGTGCCAGAATATTTCAGGCCGCTCTTGCGCAGGCGTCCCGCCAGCGCCTTGAGCAGCGTGCTCTTGCCCGAGCTGGGTGGCCCCAACAGCAGCGTCATGCGGCCCTAGGGCAACGAACGACACACGTCAGTCGCTGCACAGCTGAAGGTCTCGACGGCTCTACAGGCGTCCAGCAAACTACTTGATGGCGAGATCGCAAGTTTACCAGATGACCAAGAAGCTTTTTGGCATGCTGTCAATACTGCCTACCGGTTTCAGCACGCCGCTCATGTCCTTGAGGATCTGGAACGGGCGCTTGTTGGCCAGGTTCACGCCCAAAGTCGCCAGCGGCGCCTGCGTCACAATGACGCGCCGTCAGATGCTGGTCATTCAAAGAATCATCGGCTTCCATAACGAGCGTGAAGTTGTTTGTGTGTTAAAGATGTGGCCTAGAAAGGCGACTTAGAAGGCTAAGGGATGTATCAACGCACGCATGCCGCTGAATGCATTGCCTGCGCGCCGGCCGGCCGCCGTGTCGCAGAAACCTTGGGCAACGATCTGCAGGGACTCACCAGCGCCATGTTAATGATGTCGTTGGTGAGCGACGGCAAGGCGCGGCTGCCCACGGACACCGTGGTGGCGATGTTGAGGTCCTGAAACCGCACCTCCGTCATCGCCACTGGCACGCCCGCCCTGAACGAGGCAAACCAAGAGACGTTGAGAGTGCGAGACTTGCCCCACACAATTCTACAGCATCCTGTTAGAATGAAAACATCGCCAGCGCGTGCTTGCGACCTGTGGAGCGCTGCTGCACCAGGCGCAGCATGCAGACCAGTGCCAGCTGGCCACTTCGAGCGTCAGCAGCGCTGCCGCAGGCAGGGAGAAGGCGTGCGCACTTGTCGAATCGCTGCCGTATGCGCTGCAGCAGAACAGCGTTGTCGGCGTCCTCCGTGGCCATCGCCTGGAGTGTCACGGACTTGATTTGGTCGAGCTTTGCCTTGGCGGCAGCATCCTTCGCGGCGGGCTTGCCATCGGAGCTCGTAATAGTCTGATTGAGAGTGGCTCCCGGCGCTGGCGGAATCGCGACGGCCGCCTCCGGGTTAACGGGCGCCGAGGTCGCCATGTTTCAAGCTTCTGTGAGCGCACTTGAGGCCGTGGTTGCTGCAGCTAGAACCGCGGCAAAAATGGCCGCTGCGTGCCGTCCGGGCCCACCAGACGCGCAAGCAGCCCTCTTCTGGGGTGGTTGAGCAGTGTGGGACGTTACAGTGCGGCCGATCAGGCGCTGAACGCGAAGTGGGTCATCCCGTGCTCCAAGTGGGGCTGCTGTGTGTCCCTTCGCGTGTGGGCAGGACTCTAGCCTTTGCAGCATTACTGCATGGTGCATCTGGCCCAGTTGTAAACCCCTTTCGGATCGATTGGGTAAATGGCTGGCCTCAATTGGACGAAAGCTGGGTCGAATGCTTCGGAATACAGTTGTTCTAACATAAGTTGAGTGTGCAGAAGGGGGCTGGGGGGTGCCTGCAATACAACAGGGAGGCCGGCATGCATGCAGTGCTTCCGAGAGGCAACAAGTCGATGCCGTCATGACCTGCGCTTGCGCTTCTTGCCCGACTGCTCGTCCCTGCAACAGCACGAGAACATACTTTGGGTGGCGCCCCGCAGCTTGAAAGTGCTGGAATCATAGTCAACAGGCGCAGTCACGATGTCCAAATATAACAGGCGCCGCTCACCGCTTCTTCCTCTTCTTGGACTTATTCTTTTTGTCCGTCTTCGTCCTGCGAGGCACATGTCAAATGCTGCCAGTCCCAGCCGAGGTGGCAACACTCGCATTTCGTTGCTCAACGCTGCAGCCTGGTAGCACGCTGTGCAGACCTACGCATCATGGCCGCTTGGCAGCAGCGGTATGGCTAGCCGCAATGCAGGCGGTCAGGCGGCTTCGACCAGCAGGCGGCTGGGCGAGACAGAAACATTCCTGGACCGGTAGTGGTCAGACACCAACGCCAGCGCCCGCTGCATGTCCATGCCCGCCGAGCGCTGCTCGGCATCGCTGCTGCCACCGGAGCTGCTGCTCGGAGACGCGGGCTGCCCTGCGCCACACGGCACACCGTATGATCTGGCAGAACCGAAGGAGACACAACCTCCTGACAGCATTCGCACTGCAGCACCTGCGGGCTCCTCGAACGGACGCTGCCATCAGGCAAGTCAGGCCAGCTGTGTAAGCAGCATACCACAGGAAGCCGACGAAAGGCGACTGCATCTTGGCAGCAGTTCGCACCGGCGCCGTCGCGGGGCGTGCCATGAAGTGCCGCCGTGCCCTCGCCGTTCTGCAGGCCTGCCAGGAAGGCGCCCGCCTCGGCAGCGGCAGCCGCCTGGTCCTCAGCCGGCGCCGCAGCTGACGCCGGTCGCAACGCTGCGGCTGGGCTGCCGCGCGGCGCAGTAGGAGCAGCAGCAGCAGCCACGCCATTCCCCCGGGCAACTGCAGAGCGGCCGCCCGGTCCATTGCCGACCGCTGTGCTCGGAATGCGGGAGGCGTTGGGTGCGCGGGCACCCGGGATGACGGCCGGGGACCGGCCGGGCGGCGGCAGCAGCGCAGCCGGCACCCGTTGCCGGATGGCCGCCAGGTACTTGGCCGCATTCTCGTCGGTGGGCTCGATCTCTGCAGGTGTGGCAGGCCGACAAATGTGCATCTTGCGTATTGCAGCTTGACGAGGCCCGTGGAGATGTGTGTCCACACAGGCAGGTTGTGCGTTGACCGTGGCGGGCTTCACGGGTTGGAAATCACAACTGTGGATGGCGGTTTCTGCAGCGTGCCAAGCTGCGTGCTTCCAGAGGGGCAATAGGCTGGCAGGCCTCCACACGCCTGAATCATGGTGTCCGTTAGGGTGTGGACAGCTTTGGACAATGGCATCTCACCTAGTGCGGTCTCCAGTGCTGCAATCGCCTGCGGCCACTGCTTCTGGTTGGCCAGTGCCGCGCCGCGCGCTACGTGCGCGTCCACATTGCGGCGATCAAGCTCCAGGGCCTGCACAAAGGATGTCACAGGAAAACGGATGTCACAGGGTTTGTTTCCGGCCATTGGACAGTGCGGGTCAGATCGCTGTATCGCTCAGCTAGCCCTCCAGGGCGGCGTTGTAGTCATCGCCGTATGCTTCATCTCCAAGGATATCGACCAGGACTAGCCATGGTCAAGCCACCTGCTGGTAGTTTACTTTAGTTTAGTTCCTCGCATTAGGTCACCTGCTGGTAGCACTTCATCGCAGCTTCATAGTCGCCGCCACGCGCGGCGCCGATGCCACGGCGCACCGCCTCGCGCGACCAGGCGCCCCGCAGCGCGCCCCGCAGCCCGGCGCGCAGCTCCGTCAGCGCTGCCGCCTGCGCCTCGGTCCGCAGCGGCGTCACCGCTGAGCCCTGCGGAGATGCCGAGGTGGCAGCAGCTGTCAGATTTGTGGGAGACTGTCATGGTCAAGCATGTAACTGTGCAGGCGCCAAAGCATGTCAATTCGAGATTGAAGGGTGTAAGAATGTAAGCGTGGACACTCGTCCTCTACAAGCGCAGACACTCTTGCCCTCAATGCGGATTGCGGATGTGAAATTTCCCGAGTGAGACTCGCCTGAAGGCCCTCAAATGCGCCAGCGGCACCGTACGCCTCTGCCATTGCATCGACCGCGTCGGGGCAGTGGAATAAGCGGCTGGCCTCCAGGTGCTCCAGAAACAGCGGCCGGCTGTCTGTCTGGGCGGCGTCTGGCGGAGGCTCTGCCGCTGCTGCTTGCGGCGCCTGCGGCAGGGGGGCGGCACCGCCGCCGCCGCCGCCGACTGCGGCTGGTGCCAGCTGGGCGGCCGCACGCGCCGCCGCCCTGGCGGCCGCGTCCGCAGACAGCTCCGGCGCGCTGGGTAGGTCCAGCACGAAGCCCCAGGCGGTGCGCGGCGTGTCATGGAATGTTGCCGCCGCCGCGCCTCTGCCACTGACGCCCTGTGCAGGTGGCGATGCAGCGTGTCAGCAGCGCACATGCTGCACCTGGAGCATTGCATCGTGACACTATCATTACAGCTGCGCTGATCAAGTCGCGTTTGCATCGTCCGTGCCCACCGTGACATCAAGCAGGCGCCGACGTGTCTCGGCTGGCAGTGCCGCAACTCGTGCTTGCAGGGAGCCAGCTGTTGCGCTCCCACCGCCGTGATCTCGGTGAACACTGGCGGGTGGTTCAGACATCTGTACGTTTTGTCTGTGTCGCCGGTGGCATCATGTTGCTACATGCTCCTAGGGGGTTGCTGTTGATGTGGTGTTGTTTTCTTATTTTGCCAACGGTACGAAATCCAGCGGTGGATAATAACTGACAAGTGCATGTCATGCAGCATGTGCAGATACGCAAGTTTGAATCTAACTGCATCAAACAAGCAGAGCACTGCTCTTTTTTGTGAGCAGGGGAGGTGCATGTTGCGGGGGTGCTGCGGAACGCGACTGCGCGCACACACTTAGTGCTAAGTTCAGCGTCTGTTTTCCATTCCAATCGAGCATACGTGAAGTTCGCATATCACGTGCTGCCGCGCTGTCTCATTGGCCGTTTCACCTCTTGAAACAAACACTGCTGTCCAACATTGGGTGCAACTGGATATCCAAACAGGCCTGCGAGCATGCCGCACGGCATATTCGCCGCGGCAGACTCCCGCGCCATCGTGACCCGCTGCCAGGCGCAGCCGCCGGACACGAGGCGGCTGCAGGCCAAGTCGGAACGCAGCTCCGCGCGGCGGCGGCGGCAGACGGTGCAACAACGGCCGCGGGCGCCGCCGGAGCGGCCGCAGCGGCCGGAGGAGAATGAAGATACGCAGAATGCCGTAGACATGTGGCTGGAGGCCCTCGAGGCGGAGGAGGAAGCGGCAGACGTCGAACGTGCGGCGGAGGGCGGCGGCGCTGCTGCAGCAGCGCCATCGGCAGCGCCGGCAGAGGCAGATCCGGCGGCGGCAGCGGCAGTGTCGGACACGGCGGCGGGGCGCAGGGCGGCGGCGGCCCGGGAAACCGAGCTGGACGCCGCTTACGGCGCGCCCATGCCGCAGATTTCAGGCACGGAAGAGGAGAAGGCGGCGTATCGGGAGCGGTGGGAGCGCTTCCTGCGGGAGACGAATCCCTACGAGATGCCTGTGCGCAAGGTGAGCCTCGCTTTGCACACCGACATGAATGCGCCATCTTCGCCATTGGCAGCGTGTGTCCACACAGGCCCCGCCGCGCTCATGATGGGACAGCTCGATTTGATTCACATCATCAGACTGCGTTGACGAACGGCCATCATGTAGACAACAGCAATAGAAACGATCGGCTGGCCAGCGGGCTTTGTTGTGGCGCAAATGCCGAGGCGCAGCTCGGGGAACACATGGCAAGCAGACGCCGCTGATGGCGCGCATCAGTGTCCATTCAACCAAAGTCCTTTCATCCAATTGGTTGCTCAACACCATCACTTGCGGCAATGGCAGGGCATTGGTCCTGGGAGGAGCCGCCGATGGTGCACCACTAGAAGGAGTTTTCCCTTCATCCATTTGTTTCCTCGATCCATCATTTGCGACTTGTTCAGGGCGCGGGCGAGGCAGAAGAGGAGTCGTCGGACGAGGAAGAAGAAGAGGAGCCGCCGCCAATGGTGCGGATAGCGGAGTTCTGGGACCGAAAGGAGCCGGAAGTAGCGCGGCCGCCGCCACCGGCCGCCGTCGACGACTTCCCGCTTCCGGACTTTGCCACCATGCATGTGGAGTCGGAGGCAGCCGCAGCGGAGTCTCCAGCGAAGTCTATGGCGGAGTCTCCAGCGGACTTTGGCGCCGTCCGCGGCGACCCGGCGGGCGCCGCCGAGCCGGGCAGATGGCCGGTGTCGGAGAAAGAGCTGGTGGGTGATCGTTTCCACGATTTGAGGAGAGAGGCTGAAGACATCACAGACTCCTGAGATCTGTGGCAGTCAGATTGCTCATGCTGTGAACGGTTGGCGCTGCCATTTGCTGCACTGCGCCTTAGGTACGCGAACTGCAGCGCATGCTGCAGCATGAGCAAGCTGGCGTGGATCCTATCCAGGACGCTGAAACTGCGCAGCAGGGGGAGCGAAAGCTCGTCGAGACCGACGAGGATCAGCAGGAGTTTATTTTTGTTTCTTCCTGTGGCACGAAGCAGCCAAGGATGCTGCAGCGTGCGGGGAGCTTGTCGAGACTGGTGAGAAATTTCAGCCGAGAATCACACATTTTTGCATTCTCGTTCCAGGACGCGGAAGAGGTTAAGCGGGAGCAGGAGCGGCAGCGGGACCGCGAGCTCGTTGCCAGCCTGCAGGGCGAGAGGGTGGAGCAGAAGAAGGGCAAGGTCCTGATGGACATGATAGACGCGGGGCGCGACTTAGAGTCTGTGATCCACCGCCACCGCGACGACATCGACGAGGAGCTCCTCCAGATGCTCTACAGCCGCATCGAGGCCGCCTCCCGGTGAGCATTGAGTTCCTTCACTGACTCTGAAATTAGGACATCAACATGAATCGGGGGCTGTCAACGGCATCGGAAACGCGGTTTGGCACATGCTGTACAGCCGCGGTAACCAAACATTCCTTTCTTGAAGTTCGTTGGCAGGCCTATTCCAGACATTTTTGTGCGATAATATGCATCAATGACGTACCTATATTGGAACAGGTATGGGGAGCCGGCGGAGGTGCTAGAGGCGCTGGCCGCCCTGTGGCCGGCTGTGGGCGGAGGCGAACTGGCTTAGCAGCGCGTATCCAGGCAATAATATGCGACGGACTGTACCAATAACGGATGCCATATCCTGAAACAGATATGGGGAGCCGGAGGAGGCGCTGGAGGCGCTGGCCACCCTGTGGCGGCGACTGCGGGCGGAGGCGGAGCGGCTTCGGGCGACGCCCTCTGAGCGGCTGCTGGACGAGGCGCTGCAGCTGCTGGAGGCCCCGGGAACGGATGATGCCCGCCGGCAACGGGTGCGGTGCTACAGGAAGGCTTCAGAATGCAGCTTCGTCCAGAGTGCGCTCGAAGTTCTGTGTGAGAGACTGAAATTACATGCTTGGCGGCAGTCCACCGCCCCCAAGGGCAAGCAGCATCTATGTGTCTGCTGCCTGCTGCTGCGCAGGGTCGAGTAGGGACCACCATGCCATGGTCTTAATGTGTGCAGTGGAGCGACTTCACAGGACGTGCAGGGGCGGCCGCCTTCAATGGCGGCGGACCAGGGTTGAGAACACACAAACACACACCTTTCACACACCCCTTTCACACTTCCCAGGGATGTGCATGTGAGCTCTGCTTTCGCCCGTGTTGTACACAGGACGTTGAGGGGCGCTTGAGGGCGGCCTTCACGCCGGCGTCGGACCAGCCGATCGACGTGTTTGCGGTCGCGGAGGCGCTGTCCCGCGGCGAGGACGGCGACGCGGCGATGCCCTTTGTGGAGTTTGTGCCGCGGCGCGACTTCCTGGCGGAGGTCAAGTCCCTGCTAGCGGACAACGTCGGCGCCAACCGGACGCTGGAGGCGCGGCTGCGCTCGGGGTGAGTTCTTCATTCCTTCTATCTCCGCATTAAGAGTGTTCTGCTGACGATACTGCAGCTTCCAACGAGACTACGTCGGCGCCAAGCGGACGCTGGGTGCGCGGCTGCGCTCCGAGGCGCGGCTGCGCTCCGGATGGGTGTCCCATTCCTGATCTCAGTGAGAGAGAGAGGATAGATTCCAGATGGACACTAGAGATGCGCCTGCGCTTGGGATTGAATCCCCACTGCTGCAGCTCTGCAATACCAGATGGCTCTGCAATTGGGCTGCAGATGTGCGTCTGCTGCGCCACACAGCGTTCAGTAGGGAAGACAGAACCAGTCGATGGACGCCAACAGCCGGTGGTTGTGTACCCACTTTGAGCCGCTGGCTGCTGCGCTGCAGATCTTTCAGCAGGGAGGAGGCGGTGGCAGTGGAGGCGGCGCTGGAGACGCGGCAGCGTGCCGCGGAGCAGGTCGGGTACATCCTGGAGATTGCACAGGGCGTGCAGCCCTGACTTCGGTGCATCCTGGAGACAGCACAGGGTGTGCAGCCCTGATGATCTGCTACATCCTAGATACAGCTCAGGGCGTGCAGCCCTGACTGACTCTCGTATTGATGAAATATAGTAGAGCGTGCAGCCCTGATGGTGGTCTACCGTCAACGCCTGGGGTGTATGCGGCATCCTGCAGACAACACTGGGCGTGCAGCTCTTGACCTGTTTGCCTGAAAGACTTTGGCGCAATACATAAGGGGTCTGCTGCGCATGGTGCTTGAGCGGCCTGCTCACATCTGTGCTGTGATGCACTGATCATCTGGGGTTTCTCGGAAAGCCATCGCAACGATTACAGGAGTTGCTGGGAGCTCTCAGGAGCTCCATCACGACACCGCATGTCGTACGATCTGCAAACCACCAACGTCGCCAGAAACTCTGCCTATGCTTCCTCTACAGCTCGCTCTGCCTATGCTTGCTCTGCAGCTCACTCGCATCTCGTTGAGTACAACAGCATCAGTCCTGTTGCCCTGTCAGCGACACCCTCAGCAGGATGTCTCGCCACTCCCCGCGGTCAAGGTTGGGCTGGTCTGCGCGCAAACGAAAACACAATCAGAGCAAGCCCAGCTCTTAGAGCCTGTGCATCCATCTGTCCAGTACGCTCCATCCACTGCCGCCAGGCAGGTAGCCAGCGCGCTACACTGCACATTACACGCAGAACGCCAACGCAACTCCCGCTGTACAGACACAGAGCTGCGATGCGCTGGGCTTCGCCGCCGCACCTGTCAGCAGCTGCTGCACTACGGGCAGGTCTGCCGGATCCGCGTCCGGCTTGAGCTCCGCGAGCAATGCGGCGTTGAGCCGGCACTCGTCCGCCAGCGCCTGCCTGCGCGGCGGCGTCAGCACGGACAGTGTCACAGCTCTAGGTGCTGATGTGTAGATGCGACACGGTGGCAGATGGAAGATAGTACGTCAAGCGGGAGCGGCTGGGGATAAAGCCGTCTGCATGCACCTGTACCCGACCGCTGCGAGTGAGGAACGTCTGAGCTGAGCACAGCAAGGTTGCATGAGCCGAGCACCCGAGGCTCTGCAGCGTGCAGGTGCCTCGGCAGCATCTCCTCTAACCCCTTGGACCTCGGCTGCATCATCATGGGATCTTTTTTGCTCCTACATGTATTCGAGCCTACAAACCTGAGGTCCTGCAGCCCGCCGACGCAGTCCGCCAGGCTGGGCGCCGCGCCGATCTGCCGCCAGATATCACACTGGATCTTCACATCTTTCAGCCCTGCCCTCGACATTCACCTGAGGCCCTGCAGGCCCCCGACGCAGTCCGCGAGGCTGGGCGCCGCACCGATCTGGCGCCGCGCGACCGCCGAGTCTGGTGCCAGCTTTTGCTCCTTCAGCGTCCGCGCGCCGTCCGCCGCCAGCTTGCCGACTGCCGCCGATACGTCCCCCAGCTCCGCCCTGCGCAGGCAATACAATTGCAATGACCATGTCGACAGAAATGGAGACGTGCACAAACGCATGCGTCCAAGCATCCTGCGATGACGTGCACAATGCCCCAGGCTGTATGGTGGCTGGAGGGATGCGGTGTTGTCCGAGCGGTGTAGCCCGCTGAGCGCGCTGTGTGCGCCCGCATGCAGCATGCGGCCATGCGGAGTCTGCTCACTCTTGGGTCGGCTTCCAATCAGAGGTCGACTCGCAACCCACAAATACGAAGTGACACAGTCTGGCCTTTGGTCCTCACAAGCAAGCTGTGACACATGAGCACTTGCATGCGCCTCAACTTCGAAACCGGTCAGAGCGTCCGTTCAGGTGTCATGGTATGCATGCATGCGGGATTTTTGGCCAAGAAACGCACATGAGCTGGCGCAGGCGGGCCATGTGGCGCTCGAATGATTGCATCTGCTTGCCCAGCAGTTCCTGCTGCGCCGCCAGCAACACCATCGAGCCTCCGTAAGCGCGCGCATCCTGCAGAGTCTGCGACCACAGCACGCGTGCCCGGTCAGCATGGAGATCCAGGGCTTGCCCAAAGGCTCTTCGGCTGGCAATGGTGAATGTCGTGAGGCTGGGCTTGTCTTCATGCATGCATCTTGACATGCAGCGAAATGCACAGCAGCGTGCGTGCCACGGCGGGAGCCGCCGCACCGGCAGGCGCAGGATGACGTTGATGCACGTGGACGCTGCGCTCATTGCCTGCGCCTGCAGCACACGAGCTGCATCAGCACCGCATGCGTACTTGCAGCCGACGCCCAGCGGGCGTCTGCCAGCCTTGTGAACGCTGTGCCGCACAGGTGCAGGTGCGCAGGCACTCTGCACTCACATGCAGGGCGTCCCACTGCTGGATCGCCCGGTCAGCCCTGGTGTACAGCTGCCTGTATCGGCCCAGCACCGCGCCCGATGCCATCTGGGTCCACAAGTCTCAGGCAGGGACCAACTGGGATGACATAAGCGAGATACTTGACGCAAAATGTCCTGTTTCGTCTGCAGTGAATGTCCTGTTTCGGGTTTAGAGGCTGCGTCGTAGCTTCTGAGACATCTTGTGTTCCTGTGAAGGGTGAGCCTTTTCAATAGGACACGATTCCGCTGACCAAGCTTTAGTCAGATTAGTCCGTGACGCCATTACTGGCCATTGCTCACGATCAGTGTTCCGCATATTGCCCCTTCAGCATACAGCGATTCAGCTTGGACCCGGACCCTTGGCCTTTGGGCTGGACAGCGCCGCAGCATTACCGTCATTTGCCGCCTTCCCTCGCTTTTCCAGCCTTATAGCTACCCCTACTAGTGTTCATGTATCGATGAGCCTGGGATGTAATGTCGAGAAAAGCAAGCAAGTCAGATTAGTCTCCCGATTAGTCTTCCGATTAGTCACACAGCAAATGGCTTATGTCCCTCCTCACGAGTGACTGATATCACTGATGCGCAGTGATGCGATCTGACTACGCTGTGATCACACAATTCGCGTTCCCTCCAGCAGGCCGCACATCCCAGCATAGGCAACAACGCAGCAGCGTGGAAAAACTCAGACCTTATGGGCGGCGAAAGCGCGGCGGTGGATCAGCAGCAGGGTGGGAGTGGTGGTCTCACGTCGTTGGCAGCCGCTTTGCTGGCGGAGGGCGGGCGGGTCCACCGTGGAGGACGGCAGATCACCACGGGCCACCAGTCTGAGAAGGCGCCGCCGCCTGCGCGTCCAGAGGACCTCAACGTTTATTGGTGGGCGCCTCGCTGACCCGCTTTTGGTCAACAGGACTTCGCTGCGAAGCGGAGCTGCTTAGTCAATACAGGCGAGCGCTGGCGCGGGCGCGGCTTCAGGGGCTGCGGACCACCTGTTTGGCTGTTTTTGTCTGGCCAGCGGCGAGGCACTAAGGCGCAGGCTGCCGGCGCCGGCTGACGCGGAACCAGGTACAAATTTCAGCAGGCCGCCCTCGAGACGGTTCCACTGCCGCCTGGGCCTGCCGGCACAGCCCCTAGCCGGCCTGGCAGATTGCTCAGCAGGGCCAGCGCGCATTGCTGTGGCCATGGGCTGCTGGCCAGGCAGCTGCGCCGGGAGGCGCGGTGTCTGGCACAGCGTGCTCAGGACATGACGAATGTGGGAAGCTAGCCCGGCCAGCTCAGAGCGTGATTTTGGTCGCCTGTATGAGCCCTCCTTGTGCTTCTCTTGCCGGGACGTTGCGTGACCTCGCAACACTACAAGCGGTGACGGGGCGCCTTTACTAAGGCCTGCCGTGAAGGCCGCGCTGGTACACATCTTTAAATCGGCGCCAGGCGCCGCGCTGACCTCCTATGGGATCGGGGAACTGCTGTCGCGCCTCCGACCCCTTGACGCCGCTCCTATGCGCCGAGCCCCTTCCCGGAGGCTTTGTCAGTGAGAGGGCTGCAAGGGCAACTATGCCGGCACTGGCTTTTAGGACGCGGCGTGGCGTGGCAGGACATACGATCGATCAGCTTTGTTGCAATGTTGGTGGCCGGTGCTGCTGTCACACACCAGGTTCTGCGCAGCCGCATGCGGGGTGCCGAGTAGGCGGAACTGTGACGTTCGCAGTCCATTGAGGAGCACTACAGCAGCCGGCCGCGGGCAGGGCGCATTCGCGTGCTCGCAGCAGGGCCTGCAATCGTTTTCAATTCTTTGCGGCATACATACCATGATGCTGTGTGTTCAGTCCAGAGCCTGGGCAGGCGGACCTGGCCCAGGGCGATGCCCCCGTCGTACATAGGCCGCCCGCTGCGGGCGGCGAGGTGCGACCGCCGGCCCACTGCAGAAGCAAACGCCCATATCACTACGGCGCAAAACTGCGAGCCCTGACCCGGCCGTGCCTGTGATGTACAGGCCCGCATACCTACACCAGCTCCAACTGGGCGGCAACTCCGGACAGGCGCCCGGCGCAGCAGCGGCGGCCAGCCTGGCGGGGCCCGGCGTGGACCTGGCAACGGCGCACGCGCAGCTGCTCAGGGTGCTCGGCTCGCAGTCAGCCGCCGCGGGCGGCGCGGCCGGCGGCGGCGGCCTCGCGGCGCCCAAGCCCGTGCGGCTGCCGCCGCATGACGCATCCACCGTCTCCACGCCGCTCAGCGACCTGGCGGCCGCGCTGAAGCGGCAGTCGCCGGCGGCGGCAGCGGCGCCTGGCGGCCCGGCCCCGTCGGCATTCAGCCTGCCGAGCGCAAGCGCCGCAACGCTGTGGGCGGCGGCCAACAGCGAGGCGGCGGCAAGTGCGCCCAATGGCAGCTCGGCGCCCAGCGGCAGCATGCGGGGGCAGGGCAGCGATGGCCTGCGCCGTGGCAGTAGCGGCCTCCAGCACGGCACCCGGCCGACGCCAGGTGCGGCCCGTGGCTCGGTTGCCAGGCGCAGTTCAGACCGCATCAGCTTTCCAGCATGTCAAGACACAGGGCCTTCATGCCTGCTGTCTGGTTGACGCAAGCGTCAATGGAGACAATCAAACCCTGTGTACATGCCCCATCGGTCCTTCACGAGGTCTTAGGCGAATCCAAGACACATCTTTGGGGCCGCACCGCAGTTGAACCGCATTGCGCAAATGCGCAGGCCCGGTGGCGACGGGTAAGCGCACCGGCAAGCGCAGCGCGCGCGACACGCTGGCGTCCGAGGCGCTGCCCTTCAAGAAGCGGCCGGACCTGAACCGCGCGCCGCCCGCGCCGGCTGTCGCGGACGACGATGAGGATGACCTCGCGGAGGAGGGCGCCGAGATGGCGCTCGTCCGCATGCGGTGCATTTTTGTGTTTTCCCGGCGCCACACATATTCTGCTGCTTGCGCCTTGCCTTGATACACCACCTTGATACACCCCGGGCTGTACGTACACTTTTGAATCGTTACATGCAGCCTCCGGCGACACCATGTATGCAATCTCCGGCACACCATGTAGCTCAAGCAGCATCAGTCCTTTTTCTTGATACACGTATTTGCGAGCAGGTCGGGGGAGGAGCCGCCGCTGGTGCCCGCGTTGGACATGGACACCTCCGAGCGGGGCGAGTATCCGATGACGCCCGCCGGCGCCGGTGGCGCCAAGTGCTCCAAGGAAAAGAACCGCCAGGTGCACTGAAGACAGCCTGCGGCCTTCACATATTATAGTCCTTGATCGCCACCGGCGGATCTGTAGGGCTAGGGCAAGGCCTGCATGGGAAGGGAGCTGCAGCGCCATGGCGTTGCTGAGAGCGCCTGTACTCTTGCACATGTCAAACTGAGCTAATCAGCACTGTGCTGATGCCTGTACTGTCTGATAAACACAGGCGCAGCGCCGCTTCCGGGAGCGGCAGAAGACGCTGATCGGCGACCTGCGTGAGAATGTGCGTGCGCTTCAGACCGACGTCGAGGCCCAAGCCAAGCAGATTTTTGTGCTCCAGGTGCGATTCCACAGGCCCTCTCCTGCCCACTGCGCCCTTTCATGCACTAAGGCGCAGGCGCAACCGCGTAAGCAGCGATCAGTGCAGGCTGACAGCGCAGTGATCGTTTCGGACTGATGATGAGTCAGGGGCGCGATCTGCGACCCTGATCCGCAAGCACCCGTAGGTGTGTTTAACGGAACCAAGTGAGTAATTTCCCAGATCATTAGTAAGCGCAAGGTCGTGTACATCGTGGCAGTACAGAAGTCGGTTGGCCAGGCCAGAAACCTGGACCAAAGATGGCAGATGCAGCGGCAACTCTTCAGTACCTTGCGCCACTTGCCTCGCAACCTACAGCTGACGTGTGACGTTGCGTGGTGTAGAATGCTGTTATGACGGCGGTGCGATGGCAGTTCTTACCCCAGGCAGCACGGTATGCAACAGTACACACAGCCACCTCTAGGCCTTGCAAGTTTGCAAACCGACCTCGTCTTGCTTGATTGGCGCAGGAGGAGAACCGCCTGCTCAAGATGCTGCTCAGTGAGCGCCAGGGGCTGCCAAATGGGCAGCAGCAGTGAGAACCGCCACCGCGCGCCCAAGGCACCCAAACGTGTCATGCGTCCCTGCGTCGGCCGCCCGTCTTCGTCCAACGACCCACAAGATGACCCACAAGAATTACACCACAAGAGATTGATACTATAAGAATCATAAATTGGGACCAAGACCGCAGTCTAGGTCCGTGTTCCTATTGGGTCTGCCTGGAAGCGAGGCCGGCCGGCGATGGGGCACGCATGCCTGCCATATGTGCCCCGTGAGGCCATAAAACAGAGCATAGACAACTACGGGGAGTACACTAGAGACTCTGCATGCAAGGGGATCTGGACTCGTCGCCGTTGCGCGCTGCGGAATTCCGCTGCCTAAAATATTGCTTGCTGGGCAGCAGGGGTCACGGTGCGGGTGGGTGCAGCGCGCCGCATGCTGCCCTGATCGGGTTAGCACTGGCCACCTCCGATGCAAGCGTGCCTGCATGAAGAGTGAGGAGAATCATCTCAATCTTGCCTGCGGCGTCGATGGACTGCTTCAAATTTTGTCAGCTTGACGCAGTGTTTTGACCCTCACCGCTTTGTGCGCTGGTGCGGCCGCTAGGGACAGGCGGAGTCGCCGTCGAGCGTGTGGTGACGTAGATGTGTAGCTTGGCCAGGACACATATATATTGGTACTGCCGTGGTGCTTGCAACTGTCGACCAACGTCTGCTCAGGTTCGCAGACTTCCAGACAGTATTCAAGGACTCGGCCGTCGCTCGGGTTTACCATTTTAATACTTCCAAGCTAGGTAGATGCGAGCTGAAATGTTGCTGCACCTCAAGAAACTGCCCAGAGAGATGTTGCTGCAGCTATTCAGCAACAGTCGTGCAGGTTGCTGCCCGCCGATTGATCTACTTGAAATTTCGCACACGCCGCCGCTCAACAGCTGCCACCGCCGGATCCACAACGATCTGGGATTGACGAAACAGTCACGAAGCAAAGTCTCGAAGCAAAGCTCCCGACTTGGCAGGCTGCCTCGGCAACTTCTTATTTGCCTCTACCGAAAGTCCGTGCCAGCGTTGCGACGGGCACAGCTACGAAATTTGCTCTCGACCATGCACACGTGGCGATGCTTCGCGACTTGAAGCACATCGCGGCAATCATGCAGTCCACGAGGCATGCGTCCGTTGCTTACGTGCTGCGGTCGCTGTTGCTGGCTGCAGCACTTATGCAGATGGCGGAGGGCACCATCATCTTAATGGTGCGTGCATTCAAATGCTCAGTGCTGTTAGCTGGCAAGAGTGTGAAGCTTTTTTCACCTCTAGCAAAACATTCCATGCGTCTTGTCCGTTTTCTGTTTGTGGCACTTGCCCCCAGCATCTAAAATCGCCTTTAAGTTTCACGGGGTCAGCACTGCCAGCGTCCCGCGGCACGATTGACTGTGGCAGGATGCACGCTGTGCATTGCAATTCTCATACATGTAGCATTTGGAAGATCTCCGTGCAGTACGGCATGCCCAAGGCGCTTAACTGTGCCACATGCTTCCCCGCAGACGAACAACTATTCTTTCGGGCAGCTGCCTGACCTGCCGGCGGATTTCGGCCCGGCGATCGGACAGGACGGCGTCGAGGGCCTGCTCGTGGTGAGTGGCCGCGCCAGAATTTCGACCTGCATTGCAGTTGCACCGCGACTGCCGCGTACGCTTGTCGACAACCAGTAAGTGTGAAAGCGCGGCGGGCCGCTACTGCTGCTGCGGCCGCAGCAGCAGTAGCGGCCGATAGCGGCCGAACCGTTCCAGCAGCGGTGGCGAGCACCGTGGCGAGCACCAGGCCGCTGCAGCGAGACCAGTGTGGCACGGCTCGCTCTGTTGCCGCGACCGCAACAGCGGCCCGAGGCCGGCACAGGCTACAGCGGTCAGCAGCCTGCCGCTGCACACCCTCTTGCATCCAGCGACTGGGGCAGCACCTGCAAAGCAATTGCCTCGAATTCGGGGCATGAAACCAGCTTCACATTTCTCGCCTGCAGGTCGCGGATCCAGAGGACTCGTGTGAGGCACTCAAAACGCCGGCGGTGGGGCGCCGGCCATGGATTGCCCTTATCATCCGCTCCCAGCGCGTGCACACCAACTGCACCTTCGACTTCAAGGTGCCTTTTCGATTGAGCTGCGCCTTCGATTCTGGTTGAACTGGATTGAATTGCACCTTCGACTGCAGGTGTGCGCCTCTGCCTGAGTGGCAGACGGAGGGTCTGCAGCCCCAGACGCAGCCAGTTCCATCTCCTGTTGCTTCATTCGCTAATTTTGTTCCATTTCTTGTTTGCTGCCGCCCGGCGCAGTGCGCCGAGAAGGCAGGCGCGGCGGAGGTCACAATGCACGGCAGCAAATCTGACCCGTTTCCAAAGCCACCAGGTTTCCCCACTGATTTTCGCTTTCAGGATTGGTGTCAGCGGCGAAGGCGGCGGGCGCGGTAGCGGCGCATGTGTACAATGACACCTACGAGCCGAATTACTAGCTCATAGATCCATATTCATGTTCCACAGGTTGCCTTTTTCCATTGCCAGGTGCGGCATGCGGAGGCGGCGGGCGCGGTGGCGGCGATAGTGTACGACGATGCCTACGAACCGCTCATCATAATGTCCAAGCCGGTGGGGCACGAGTCGCCGAGCATCCCAGCGGTGTTTGTGAGCCAGAAGAGCGGCATCATCATGAAGAAGCTCATGACGCCCGGCGTGACAGTCGCGCGCATCATGCCGGTAAAGTTGTCACTGTAGGATTCTGTTTCTTTTCATCGCGGAACTTTTATTGCCTTTCATTTTGATTGTCCGCCGAGGGGGCTTCTTGGCAAGACAGAGCCAGCGGCCAGGAGCACCTGCATCCGGAAGCCTTGTGGTCTGATCTATCGATTCGAGTGAATTCGAGCGCACGACATGGTCCACTGGCTGCCTGCAGATATCGGACGAGGTGTGGATCTCCATCCTCATGAGCGCCTTTTCGGGCCTCATCGCGGTGGGCGTCATGATGGCCACCTTCTATTTCATTCGCCGCCACCGGCTGCGCATGCTCGGCGCCCGCGGCGGCCTCACGGAAGCGCTGCTGCGCGGCGAGGTGTGCGTGTTCAATTCCCCTTCTGTACGAGTCACGAAACTTGTCACCTGTTCATCTTGACAGCACGCAACGCCATGATGCCTTGGTCAGGTGCAGCAGATGCCGTGCGCCCGAGCGAGCTGCAGGTCCCCCACGCTGAGGCGTCTCGGGGATCGACGATGCCAAGAGCTTTGGTGCAACAGCGCGCCATCCGGCGCGCTCCTAGAGAGCATTCGATTCGCCTCAATTTGTACTGCCGTCATGGCAGGAGGGCGTTACAATGGTGGCGGAGCTGTTGGCGGCCGCCGGCGGCGCCGGAAACAACCAAAACGTAACGTCCTTCTCCTGGCATTGTATTTGTTTGAGCGACAGGAGGAGGGAGCCCTGTCGGTGGCAACCTTTTCTTTCGATTTCATCCTGTTTCGTTGTTGCATTCGCAGGAGGGCGGGGCATGTCGGTGGCGGAGCTCCATGCGCTGCCACGGCGCACGCGGCAAAGGCCGACAGGCATTTTCCATTTCGAGCAATCCTCCCTACTAATTGATGGATTGTTTTCTGTTTCACAAGCAGGAGGAGGGCGGCATGCCGGCGGCGGAGGTGCGCGCGCCGCCAGTGGCCATCCACGAGCTTCAGCCACCCAAGCAGTTGTCCTTAGATCCGGTTTAGCTGTCAACCAGATTTAACTTTTTGTGGGACAGGAGGGCGGCATGTCGGCGGCGGAGCTGCGGGCGCTGCCGGTGGTCATCCACGAGGTCCAGCCAAAACAATATACATGCAATAGCCTTTATTTTTTGTGTGTCTCTCATCAGAGTCCCTGCTGTTTGCAATAACAGGAGGAGGGGGGCATGTCCGCGGCGGAGCTGCGGGCGCTGCCGGTGGTCATCCACGAGCCGCCGCCGCGGCGCACGCGGCGCACCGGGCCGGAATCTGACGCCGCCGAGGAGACGGCGTCGGATTCCAGCAGCAGCGGCGGCAGCCCGCGCGGCCCCAAGGGCGGCGGCACGCTCAAGACCTGTGCCGTCTGCATCGAGGACTACGCGTGAGTCAGGTCCAAAATAAGTTTTCGGACCGTTTTCACATTTTCAAGTGCCAATTTCCCGCAACCCCTGCGCGGCCCGAAGGGCGGCAGCACCCTCAAAACCTGTGCCGTGTGCATCAAGGACTACTCGTGAGTGCTCTGCTGGCTGAGGACTGTATTCTTTAGAAAAATACCCCAGAAACCCAGAAGAAAAGCAGGCGTCAGGCTCCAGCAGCAGCGGCGGCAGCCACCGCGGCCCCAAGGGTGGCGGCACGCTCAAGACCTGTGCCGTGTGCATCGAGGACTACTCGTGAGTTTCAATCGAGACCAGTACAAGCAGTAAGTCTCAAATTGAAGAAACACATCGAAATTCATGGTTCGTATCTGCAAGCCCTGCGCGGCCCTCAGGGCGGCGGCACGCTCAAGACCTCTGCCGTGTGTGTTGAGAACTGATCATGATCACTTGGCAAGTTTCAAGCTCTTCACCGCCTGTGGCTCGCATTTGTGAGGCTGTGGTCGTGAAGGGGCATGCACTGAGACTTGCGTGCAGTCGTTATGATAGCTGCATGTGCGGCCGGCCGTCCAGGCTGTGAGGTGCACACAGCTGCAGCCAGGTTCCAACTTGAAGAGTTTTGCACATCTGGAAGCTGTTGCAGCTGCAAGTCGCATACCACTCTGTGTCACGCCTGCAACCTACTGTGCTGCAGGCTGTGCTGTGCAGCCTCCGAGGCTCACATTCTGTGTCTGCGTGTGACGAGCGTTCTGTGTGGCGCAGGGACGGGGACAAGCAGCGGGTGCTGCCATGCCAGCACCGCTTCCACATGGAGTGCATCGACCAGTGGCTGTCGGCGCGGCGGCCGCTGTGCCCCATCTGCAAGTGGGACGCAGGTGGCCGCACTCCCCCCTCCCCTCCCTCCAAGCTCTGCTTTGCATGCCACCCTTTTTGCATGCCTTCACCGCTGTTGTGCAGATTGACCGCTCATGCCAACAGCGAATCTAGGGGCAGGGTTCCTGCACTCTGCATGACTGTTCCCAGTGATTACTCTTCCCATTCCTGCTGCAGGTCAGCCGTTCCCCAATTCGCCAGAGGCGCAGGCACAGGCCGCGGCCGCCATTCCCGAGGAGCCCGGCTTCCTCACCCGCAGGTGCATTGTTCTACTGCTAAAGACTACTACTGAAGACGTACCCTGTTCTTTGCTTGGGTAGAGGACCTCCGCTGTCGCTCCCACAATAATACTAAAGATGTACCCTGTTCTTTGCTCGGGTGGAGGACCTCGGCTGTCGCTCCCACAGGTGCCGTCCTGCTGGGCGCTCGGCGCTCTGACAAGAGGGCACTGTGGCACTCACCTCAGCAGGGTCAACAGTGGGCTGCATGATCAAAGCCCTTCTGGCTGCCGTACGTTCATGTGGACCATGAGCCTCCTGGGCAGCGGCACTGCCGCCGCCACCCTGTAGGCGAAGTCCGCTGGTGCACTTCCAGCACCACGCCACACACAGCGGTCTGGCTGCTCGAGAGCTGCCGGAAGGCTGTGCGGCATTGGCTGCTGTAACCTTCGATGCTATGATGGGTGGCTGTACAAGTAGAAGCACAGCAATATATTTGGGTTTTCAGATTGCTTTAACTGACTATCGATCACCGCAGGTGGCGCCGCTGGCGGTGGCGCGGCGCCCACGGCCGCTCCGGTCGCTTACCTTACGACTTTGCTCCCGTCCATTTGATTTCCATTTATCCGCAGGTGGCGCCGCTGGCGGTGGCGCCGCTCCCGCCGCCGCTCCGGCGCCGGCATCCCCATGGCGGAGGGCGCCGGCAGCGGCAGCAGGGGTGGCAACGCCGCGTCAGGCACCGCAGCGGTGGCGGCAGACCCCGACCTGCAGCCGCCAACGCCGCACAACTTTCCGGACCTGCACTTTGCGCGCCCCAGCGGCGACGGCGGCGGCGCGGCCGCCTCAGCCGGCAGCGGTGCGCTTCGTCCGCGTGTGTCGCACAGATGCTGCCTCCTTGTGAGGCGCTGCGCCATTGTGCTGCAGACCCCTACAGCTGTCGCATTCCACAGGTGCGGAACATGCCAGACTTGGTGGTGCGTGCTGCCAACAGGTGGCGAGATCAGCGCGGCGCCGGACGGCGAGGCCGGCGGCGTCGGTGGCGCCGATGCCGAGGCGCCGGCGGACGTGGCTGTGGACATCGGCGCCCTCTCAGAGCGGTGAGGCATGTCGCCGCCGCCCGGCGGCTGCAGCTCAAAGTGGTTGCGTAACCTGGCGCATACGCTGGAGCGGCCGGCCGCGCCGCTGCAGCCTGGCGGTCACACCAGAGGCGGCAATGCATGAGCGGGCGATTCGGGTGGGGGACCTGAAGTCGACCGTCACGATTTTCACCTACTAGTTAGGGGTTGGTACAGAAGCATGTCTCCACGGCACCTGCTCTGATTTCTTCTGTGCTTCGTCTGTACATTAGCTTGCCCCAGCGAGGTGGTTCGGGTGCGGCACACACAACTCGCCCCTGCTTCGTACGCCGCTTTCCCCAAAAGTAGAGGATGTAGTTTTGGCAACTCCACGGCGCTGCAGCCGATGGGGATATATGTTCGTCACCGCTGGCGGTGTGTGTTTCTCGCGGTGTGTGTTTCTCGTATGTGTGGTCCTGCTGTCAAACAACACAGGAACAGCAGCAGCGCTGCCTAAGCCATGTACAAACCCCTTCTCTAGTTTTCCAAGGCATAGCACAACGCTTTGGCCCAACATGCGGATGGCTTCGTGAATCCACTATCTCCATTTACCTTTGTAGACCACAAGCACGATGATTGGCAATCAAATTGATACTTACACATTGCGGTGCTTGATACTAACACATTGCGGTGCTTGAACAGGTATGCCCGACACACACAGGTGCCGGGACCGGTCAGACGCGCAATCCCATCCATATGGAGCTCCCTGATATACAAGACCTGTCTGCTGCCTAGAAATAATGCTTGAAGACCGGTCTCTGGATGCTGACCATCTGATAATTCTGTGCCTGCCTAGAGCAATCCACATCCCGCCCTGCTCCTTTCACGGCGCATCGACAGGCGGCTGATTATCTGGAAAGGCTGGTTGTGGCTGTGCGATTTAAGTCTCCTGCATATTCCCCGATCTTGCTGCCCTATGAACGGCGCCGCCATACCATGCCTCGGCACAATGTTGGCGCTGTGCGCTCGCGCGCAGTGCAGGGGGACCGTCAACGGCAGCCGCCCATGACTGCGAGACCACCCTGCCGCCGCCGCCTCGCAGTGAAAGCCGCGATGTGGGAATCGCTGCTCAGCGGCCGCCGCCAGTGGCAGCCGAGCGATGCTGGACCGCCTTGCCCTGGGCCGCCAAGTATTGCGGCGATCGATCAGCAACAGCCGCCGGTGTTCAGCCCAGCGTCGCCTGCGGTGCGCATGCCCTTGTTGGGCAGCGTCTGCGCGGTGCTGCCACGCTCCACGGGGGCGGCTGAAGCGCGCTCGGCGCGGTCCGCGGCCAGCGCGGCGGTGATGCGCGCGGCCTCGCCGCCGGCCGCCGCCGTCATCGCGCGGCCCGCCGCCGAGCGCTTGCTGTCCTTCAGATCCTTCTTGTGTTGTGAGCGCGCGTCCTCGATGTTTCGAACCTGTGGGCATCATATGTGACGGTTGACATTAGTCGTGAGAATTTGCAGCTTCCTGCCTGCAGACGCTCCCTGAAAACAAACGCCCCGGCGCGCGCCTGCTTGTCAATTGCAGGCGAGCTCGAGATGAGACGACCAGTATGCAAATGTGTAGATGCGGTGGCAGTCTGCAGAAGTCGTCGTGCATACATGCATGCAGCAGCTGCTGATGCCGCTGCCGCCCCGGTGCACACAGCATTGATGCACATCGTGCACATTCAGAGCACGACTCGTATACGCCAAAACACAGCATCACTCACGTCGGCCATGGAGGGCTTGTAGCCCTTGGGCGCCACCAGGAAGTCCTCGTCCGCAGGATCGACCACCCAGCCCAGCGCCAGCATCGCCTCCAGCGCGCCCGGCACCTGTCATGGCCCAAGAGGAGTGTCAGACAAGTCGGGATTTGATGACTGGTTTCGTACCACATGCTCGTCGCGCACCCGGCCCAGCGCCAGCATCGCCACAGCGCGTTGAGCACCTGGCGTAAACAACTTCTGGGTTGTAATAAGAGCAACATGCAATTTGCTCGACAGTGCTTCTTGCGCAAGATGGCAAGAGAGCGCGTGCAAAAGGGCATTCTGCAGGAAGTCGGGCACCTTTGTGAGCGCCGCCGAGATTTTGGCGTTGCTGAGCCGCAGCCGGCGGAACTTCTCGTCCGAGGGGTTCACCACCTGGGACAGGACGGCAGCAGATCAGAAATGTTGTGCGCATGTTGCAAGCGTGCACATGGCGAAACATGCTCCTACAGAGGCGCACATCATGTGTCAAAGCCAGCAGGCCTGTCAGAGAAGAGCGAAGCGAGCTTACCACGTTGCGGACGACCTTGGCCATGAGCTCGTACGACGCCTCGTTGGCCACGGCCTTCACTGCTGCCTGCTCCGGAGTGAGCTTGCTGGCGTACTTCGCGGGGACATAGCCCGCGTAGCCCATGCTGCCTGGGAGGAGCTGAAGCTTATATTAATATTCCTCACTGACTGCCCAGTTGCCAGATGCGCTGACGTAGGTTGCGGGTATCAGGACCACAGACCTGCACAATAGGAACGAGTGCGCCAGGTGAGACCCCTGTGCTGGACCCTGTGCCACATGAACGTTATGATGGTTGCTCTCCATATGAAGGCAAGTCATGAATACGCGAGAAACGACTTCCCAGGCCGCAGCAAAGCAGAGACCAGCGTGAAATGGCGCGTTGGGGACTTGGGTAGATGGCAAGTGCTTGGCATCTCGAGGCAGCCAGGATAGCAGCACAACGCTGCTAGATGTGCTCATGGATGGTATTGCAAAGGTCTCACCAGTGCTAACGGACCACCGTTGGGCGCTCGACGGCCTGGGAAGCCCTTTCACAGCGCAGCACGTGTCCACTGCGAAATGAAACGACTTGAGGATTGGCACTCCGTTGCAAATGCTGTAGCAGCAGTACTGCTGCAGCGTTACTAGAGCTCCAAGAAAGTCGAGAAGGCAGAGGAACTGAGACGCTCCCAGTTCGACCATTGAACCAGTGTGGGCAGTGTAATTAATTCGTTATTAACAAAGGTTGTTATTAACATGTTATTAACAGATTCCAAACACAGGCCATGTTTGGAATTCGTTGTTATTAACACCCGCATGTGATTAATGCATTT
>JAABUW010001597.1_pt1 | contig 37261 bp, 44 predicted proteins | sample 5560081 | NCBI WGS metagenome assembly JAABUW01 (sample SAMN10711882, study PRJNA513363) | rock metagenome | isolation source: Antarctica rocks | place: Antarctica: Victoria Land, Knobhead sud | reverse complement strand
GTCGGCTTTTGGAACCCAGCATCGAATAGTCGGTTAAGTAATCACGCTGAGAACATGGTCGGGGCCTTGGTGCGGAAACGAGAGCGTACAAATACAGAGACGAGGAGGCTTCTATTCGTTGCTCACAGTCTCGGCGGATTAGTTGTCGAGTATGCTCTCAACCATTCGAGAAGTGCCGCTGAGATCTTCCTCCGCCAGATCGAAAAATACACAACAGGGATAGCGTTCCTTGGAGTCCCTCACTTCGGCGCAGACCTTGCGGCATGGGGACGCTTTGGCACGAGCATGGTCAACGTACTTCGACGGGCCAACCAAGATATTGTCGCAGTGTTGGAACCTGGATCGGAAATATTGCGCGTTACAGAAAAGACTTTTCGCAACAATCTAAGCATCAGAAAAGCTGAAGCACGTGAGATATCTATCACTTGCTTCTATGAAGAACTTCCTGTATTTGGAGTTGGCGAGGTACGAATCCTGATACATGATGCTGTGCTGGTCCTAATCTATCCAGATTGTGCCTTTGCATTCCGCTGAGATGAAACCGTACAGCTGCTACGGGATTCACGCGAATCATATGGTATTCCTGACGACCTGATCCGCAGCATCATTCACTAAATGTTCATGACAGGACATGACAAAGTTTCCGAATCGGGAAGATCAAGGATATGACGCTATTCTAGGCGAACTTCAGCGATGGAAGAAAGTAGCTTTTCAAGAGAAAGCATCAAAGGTCTTCGAGCCGAGTACAGGTGTCAAACAGGGTCGATCTCAATTCGGCGACACTCACGCTTGGAACAGCCAGGTGGTGCAACGCAACTTCTATAATGCGAACTTCAGTCAGTCTTCTTAATGCCTTCGTATAGATCGAGTCTCTGACGGAGTGGTATACCGCAAGGCACGAAAGAGGGGGCTTCATTTGAGGCAAGCGGTCAGTATCCTTTAAGTACTTTTGGCGTCTCATAAAGCCCGAAGCTAGGACTGCTTTGGGATTTGATATTTTCTCTCTAACTATCATTTCGCATATAGATCAAAAAGGAAACAGCTGGTGGATGGTGCCTCGTGCTACCACCCGCCTCTATACTGGACGTAAGAAGCTTGGCGAACGCCTTGCTCAGGTGTTCGAATCGGATCCAATATCGCCTTCATTTCAAAAGATCTTTGTTATCATCGGAATCGGTGGCACAGGGAAAAGTGAGGTGTGTCTAAAATTTGCAGAAGCCCATCGAGATGAGTGTGTAGGCGCGAGATCCCTTAATGATACTTGGCTGACATTCTATAAAGATACTGGGGAGTTTTCTGGCTTAATGCTACGAGCGTTGGAACGGCCAGCCAAGGATATATTGACATTGGACGACGATGTGGTGTATTCGAGCCGAATGTTGAGAACGTAAAGTCATGGCTGGCCTGCAAAAGTGAATACTGGCTTCTGATTATCGACAATGCGGATGATCCAGAGCTCAACTACTCTCAATATATACCACACAGCAATAGAGGCGATATTTTATTCAGTACCCGGAATCCAGAGTGCGGTGAGCACAAGACCGTCGGCAGCGAGGATTTGGAAGAGCTCGAGCCTGAGCTTGCCCAAGACCTCCTCCTGCTGGCTACTGGCATTGAGCAACGTCGGTGGAAAGACAAACGGAGAGCTGCTTTGGCGATAGTCGAAATTCTTGGATCACATACGCTTGCAATCATCCAAGCCGGCGCGTTTATCAAAAAGAAGCTCTGCACCATCGAGCAGTATCCGGCTATCTTTCAACAGCAAAAAGGGCAGCTTCTAAAATTCTATTCCAAGCAGAACGCGTCGATATACAGGAATGTGTACGCGACTTTCGATGTTTCTGCGAAATACCTTGAGAAGTCCAAATTACCAGAAGCATTGGATGCTGTGAATCTGCTTCATATTCTAGCATTCTTCTATAACAGTGAAATTTCGGAGGTAATCTTTTGGAGGGCTGCTCAATACGCCTCCCAAATTAGAGATGAGGACCTAGACGATCAGGGAAAAATCTATTCATTGTCTACGAACCATATCGCAAGACTCCCAGAATACGCGCAGGGCCAGAGTGATCTTCAGAACCGCTTACGGTGGCGCAAAGCTTGTTCGATTTTGGAATCTTTATCAATCATCGTAATACGTGCAGAAGATGTCGACGATGACGAGGAGCACTCCTCTTTCACCGTCTCTATGCATTCTCTTATACACGTATGGGCCAAAGAGCGCCAGGACTTTCAAAGTCAGAGCAAGGCATGGCAGTCAGCCTCGACGGTTATTGCATTCTCATGTCACGAATGGTATGAATATTGTCCTTTTTTTATGCTTCTTCAACCTCATGTGCGAGCATGTGTGAATCATAATATAGAAGGCTATACACAACAGATATCTGAAATGGAGACTGCTCAGATACTCTTTCAACTTGCATATGTTCTTTATAGGATGAGAGATGACGAGTCACTTGATTTGCTTATCTCACAGACTCGTTCCAGACTGCAAGATACAACTGAGAAGAACATTATAATACAAATCGATATCTTCACTGGACGAGTATTAGAACAACAAGGGGATTACGGAACGGCTGTCCAGATTTATAAAGCTGTGACCAAGCGTCAATCTCTAGCACTGACCGACGATCATCCTGACCGGCTTGCCTCGCAGCATGCCCTCGCCGTCGCTTATGAAGCAAACGGACAGATCGAAGAGGCCGTTCAACTGCTTGAGCATGTCGTTCAAGTTCAAGAAAAGCTGACCGATGATCATTCTTCACGACTTGCCTCGCAACACGCCCTCGCCATGGCTTATCAAGCAAACGGACAGATTGAAGAGGCCGTTCAACTGCTTGAGCATGTCGTTCAAGTTAAAGAAAAGCTGGCTGATGATCATCCTTCACGGCTTGCCTCGCAGCACGCCCTCGCTGACGCTTATCAAGCAAACGGACAGATCGAAGAGGCCGTTCAACTGCTTGAGCATGTCGTTCAAGTTGAAGAAAAGCTAGTCGATGATCATCCTTCACGGCTTGCCTCGCAGCATGCCCTCGCTGACGCTTATCAAGCAAACGGACAGATCGAAGAGGCCGTTCAACTGCTTGAGCATGTCGTTCAAATTGAAGAAAAGCTGGCCGATGATCATCCTTCACGGCTTGCCTCGCAGCACGCTCTCGCTGGCGCTTATGAAGCAAACGGACAGATCAAAGAGGCCGTTCAACTGCTTGAGCATGTCGTTCAAGTTGAAGAAAAGCTGGCCGACGATCATTCTTCACGACTTGCCTCGCAACACGCCCTCGCCATGACTTATCAAGCAAACGGACAGATTGAAGAGGCCGTTCAACTGCTTAAACATGTCGTTCAAGTTGAAGAAAAGCTGATTGACGATCATCCTTCACGGCTTGTCTCGCAGCATGCCCTCGTCGATGCTTACCGAGCAAACGGACAGGTCGAAGAGGCCGCTCAACTGCTTGAGCATGTCATTCAAGTTCGAGAAAAGCTGACCGACAATAATACTTAGATTATTGAATAATAATACTTTTCCACAAAGCTTTCCGCATACTTTACACAGCGACAGAGCACTTCAGAGCTACATTTATTTAGATATCGCAAATAATTAGCGAAGCCGGTAGCAGCTTAATCTTATCACTTAGAAAATTGCAAAGGCGTAAAAGAGGGTCTCGCCTAGAGAAAAGAATGTTTATTATAGCAATTAACTGCTTTGCTTTGTCCGCATCAGTCTGCTCTTGTTGCGTTTTCGCTGTACTTGTTCTCTCGCTTCAGATTCCCGCACCAGTCTCTGCGCGTTTCCCATCTCGCTTTCAGGCAGCCAAGTGCTCTTCCAACGCACCTGGTATTCATCGCCCCCTTTTTTGCGCCTTTTCCCAACGAGCCTCACGATCTCCCACTCATCGTCCTCCTCATCCCATGCTGAGCCTTCCTGGCCCAGAGGCTGCGGAGGGAGCGGTGGAGTGATGGCGCGGGGAGGGCTTGCGGGCGCTGCTGCTCGGTGATCATCTTCGCCGACGACCGGCGGTCGCCCACCTGGATGCTGGGGTAGAGCGGTACTTGGAGAGGTCGGGCGATCGATGGGTTCGGTGGTAGGTTCGATAGCATGAGTACTCAAGCAACCGTGCATCTCCGCCTGTTCCTTGGGGGAAAAGCTTTGGAGGACTGCAGGGCCAATCTTAGACTACACGCTCGTGGCCCTGGTAGAACCGCCAGTTTCACCAGGCTTTTCGTCGTCATCTCCAACTATAAGAGGATTCTTTCGACTCTTAGACTTCGATCTGATCGAACGTATCGATCTGACTACCTCTCTGCTAGGGGAGACTCGCGATCTGTTTGGCGAGCCAGCACTGAATTTTGGAGGCCCGGAAAAAGCTCGAGGTAATATTTACCGTCCTCAATATCGATGGGCGTTCAATGACGACTTCCAGATTCCCCATCGATTGGACCCCTTCTCATGGCCGATGACGAGGAGAACGACAGCGCCTTACCATCCCTCGAGAAACTACTGGGTCATGCTGGAGAAGCACAGGAGTCACCATATGCGGTATCAATCTTCAACCATAGCCATAGAAGGGCTGACGGCGCCGTTGAACATCCCATTCCAAAGGACTGCAACAACGCTCCCGCTCCCGAAGTGGAACGAAATGAAAACGAGCGTGGGGAGACCGACAGCTGCAGCAATAGCCACCAGAGCAGCAACGGCTCAATATCTGTGAAGCAGGGCGTGCAGCACGGTTCCCTTAATACCCCAACAACTTCTGTGCCAGGTTCAGAAGCTGGGTACGACCCTTGAAACCTCTTCCCAATGATTTCAATGCTAACAGATAGCGCCGATATAGACGCTGCGCCCTCCACGAAAATATACAAAGCTCTATCTCCGATCCTCCTCCTCCCCCTGGTTCCGTCCCGTCGTCCATATTCAACACATGAATGAAGTCAAGTTACGGAGCCTATAAAGATATCAGAGCTGGTCACTCTGATGAAGAAAGAGAGAAGGCGAATATAGGTAACGGACACAATAGAGATGGGGATCAACAAGATGAGGATCCGACGGCCGCGTGCGCTATAGGCATTCGAGATTCCTCCAAGCGCACAGCGGATAATGCAGGTTTGAACGAGGGGGCCGAAGGTGTATCCAGGTCGGACATTGTTCGACGTACAGGTCAGTCGCAGGCCCTAGTCGCTGTATACCGCGTCTAATGATCCTCGAAAGATCCTACCGACGACATAGATGGTACCGATTATGACCAGTTTCTCGCACGGATTCGCTTGCTGCCCAAGCCTGTCTTCAGACGGCCGCCATCTCTGCGAGACCTGCAGCAGCGCGAGAATACAATAAGCTCAAGTCGATCCAGTGAGACTGGCGACAGTCAAGGTGAGCCGTCTACCTTTGTGACCAGCTTCGGGGCCTTCTCTCTGACATGCTTGGGGCCGACATTTGGTGCAGGGGCCACAGGATTGTCGTGCTTCTTGCTGGCCGTGAAAGCACCACGGTTCCACGTTGCAGCACGGCCTTTACTGGGTCGGCCTGCTGAAGACGAAGGCTGATAGTAGCGAACAGAGTCCATGCTGACGGGGGCCATTGCAGACATGGATGGCAAACCGAAGAGTGTGTCGGCTGGGCTTTTCGTCAGGTGATTCGAAAAGAAGTCTGAGGTTCATCGAGGCGGGAAAAGGGCGGTCACATGTACCCAAAGACTGGCAGGCCATCCACTGCGACCCTGCCCGCACACAAATCCCGCTACTTCTCCTCTCCACCCCAGAGACCACCGATCGCCAATCTCCACGTATTCGTCGTGTCTCAAGGGGGCAAGCCTCGGCGCATCAAGCAGCCACTGGAGCCTCGTATCCGTTCATCCCATGCAGCCCATGCAGCTGGATCACCGCTGCGCCCCTCGCAGACCTCCATATCGTACAGGAGACTTTAGATCCGAGGCCGCTATGGCGAATCGCTGTCCCGCGTCCTTCATGATACTCAGCGAAGAACGAGATCCGCGTCTCGAGGCGGAACCGCATGTCCCTCAACGGCAGGCTTCTAAAACCACGAATCATCCTCTGACCTCCTCTTGACCTTGGTGCCTCCATCGAGCTCCACCGCAGGAGCTAGCTGTATCTTCGCGATCGCTCGCCTCGCAAAACACTTGACATCGCCCTCGCAGCCCGGGATCTCGCTCTTCCGAGGTTCGTCGCTGGTGCTCCACCAATCGTTCGAGGCTCAGCGTCGGCGCAGCTAGGACAATTGGGGCCATACAGCGAATTCGAAAGCTCACGTCGAAGTGACCAGCTTTCAAATACATAGACCCAAAGCTCATCTAGCCCGCTCAGCTTGGTGGCCATACAGCGAATTCGAAAGCCCATGTCGAAGTGACCAGCTTTCACAACCTTGAGTCGTCTATGTGACCACTTGGTCATATAAACAGTTCACGTGCTCGTATGCGCATTTTATCCGTGTGACTGCACAACGGAAAGATATAAAGCATCGATTTTGGCTAAAAGTTATGTAATTTACATTCTTTAGCATACACACAGCGCTACAGCGCTACTATTTAGGTAGATAGCATCGTGTTTCATAGTCTTAGGCTGCATAAGCACGTAAAAACTTGAAGGGGAAAAAAAACCTCTATTTGCGAAATTTGCGAAATGGGAAATGGGAAATGGTCGTACTTTTGGGGATTTTGAACTACCACGCTCGTTTTATCGGTGTGACTGCTCAATGAGAAGATATAAAGAATGATTTTGGCCAAATTACATGTAATTTAGCATACACACAGCGCCTAGATAGTGCCATAGCCATAGGTTGCATGCACTTAATGAAGAAATAAAATAAAATAAAATATTTTGAATATTTTACTACAATCCCATTACATCTTTGACTTTTTTCATAGTTTGATTCGCTTTGCTACGCGCACTGTCAGCACCTTTTACGGCTATATCTTCAAGCGTTGAGGAACCATCAGTCATTAAATAGTTGTATCGCGTTCTTACGTCGGCCAGGCCGTCGGAAATTGCATCCGCAACCTTGTCTTTGAAATCCCGCATGCTGAGCACGCTATGTTCTTCAGCAAGCTCTTCGAAAGTCCGCCGCCCGCGATCGAAGTGTTTCATAAGTGCTAGAAGATTCGATACCCCTGGCCGTCCGACTGGATCGTATGATACTCCGGTCGTTGAATCGGTTAGGGCAAGCCGGACCTTTTCACCAATTGCGGTGGGGCTGTCGTTCAAGAGAATTCGAGACCGAGGATCTTCGTGGGATTTGGACATCTTCAATTTTGGTTCTTGAAGCGACATCACACGTTTCGCGGATGCTTGGAGCTAATTAGCAAATGGGCAACAAGAGGTAACGCGTAGGGCGTACACAGCATCGTAGTCGGTTGTTTCAAGACTTGTTGACCGTAGGCTGCATTGAACCCATTGGCGCACTCTCTTGCAAACTCCAGATGCTGCACCTGATCCTCTCCAACCGGGACATGCGTAGCACTAGAACAATTAGTTATAGAGCCGATGTATGAATAGTTTTGATAAGTACCCGTAGAGCAAAATATCGGCCGCTTGTAGCACAGGGTAGGAAAACAATCCAAGCTTTAGCTTTGCTCTAGTATCCGAATCTCCAACTGCCGAATCAGCAGGGAGTGCTAGCTTGCTCTGCCCACCGTCAATATGTTTTCAACGACAGACGGGTAGTGAGCCAAGGTTCTGACAACGGACCTTCCATTGTGTCATCCTCGAAAGATATCCCACCGAAGCCGTGCAACTGAGAATCCACATCAATTCGGTGTGCGCCGCAACCTGCCGCCTTTAACAGTCGTTCTTCCTCAACAATGAATAACTCGTAGCATCGTCATACATCAGATTGGTAGAAAATGGTCGATCGCTCGGGGTTCAGGCCCACAGCCAGTAATGTGGCCAGTGTCTCTCTTTTCCGCTTCCGCAGCCGTTCTGCATCTTGATACACAGTTATTGCGTGTAAATCAACAATTGAAAATATCAACTGGGTTGCTGGTGTGGCTTCGTTTTGCAATGTGACCCATTGTTGGAGTGCACCTAGATAGTTTCCCAGGTGAGGGACGCCGGTAGGTTGTATGCCTGAGAATATTACATCTTGTGAGGAAGGCCGGATTTGGTTGAAGGATCCACTGTGACGGGCGGCTGGCCACGATGTTTTCTTTGAAGTCAGACAATGGGCAAGTTGGCGCTTTGGATGCTTGTTCAGCGTAGACAGCATTGCCTATTCACTAGACAAGAAGCAAACAAAAGGTTGAGATGCAGTCAAAATATGATACAGCTTGATACAGCTGGTTAAACTACCTTATCACGTGCTTATGTACTCTACCTTAGGTCTAAACCTTATTGAGCCTTGACTTGCTAAACTGGTAATTTAGTACTTTCGCAGTATGACAGCAGGGACTGGGCATTAAGGTACCTATTGATTAGGAAATTCTCATAGCTGGCCTATTGCGTCCCATGAATAGGTGAGCCTGTTGTTTGTGGTATGCTCAGCCCTCGATGTTCCACTTTATGGGTACGTAGTGCGGCACCTCTGAACTCACGGAGTGACTACTATATGCGTGTACACTACTCATTCCCGTATTATCATCCTCGCTTTGCGGCATCATTTGGGTTACTCAGGATTTTGCAGTGGGAATGTCTATTGTAAAATTACCAGAACGATGCTCTGGAGTATCTTACACGTATGGGCAGCTACAGGACTTTATACCTATTTCGAGGAATAATATAGAATTGCATCGCCTTAATGAATTTCGGCCTAACCACCTCGACCCTTCGTTCACCTTCGTACGAATGGTATGTTCAACCCGCCGGGTATCATCAACCAAACTGAGCCCTGACGCCAGTATCCCACAAGCCCAACCGAAAAGACAAGGCTGCAAGTGTGCAGCGTAGAAAACATAGTTGTGCACTGCGTACCTCTAGACCTTGCTCATTGGAGCATCCGACGTATGGCGAAAACCTTCACCGTTCATCATTTCGTAAACCCTTTCTGCAGTCTCCAAATTTTTCCGTCTACCGAAGTGTGCCCATTTTGGCTCCAAGCCATGCTTCAAGTTCTCCAGACTAACATCCATCGTCTTCCCAACACCTAAGATTATTATCAGTATGACGTCAGCTCCAGCTTCCGCAACGAAAACGTCCGCACTGACCTAAGCTTTCGTGTTCCCACACATTGGCCTTCATACCCACTCCGTAGTACGCATGTTTCCTTAGGAAGGCTAACCATATCTCTACTGTCTCAAGATGTCCATCTGTAATCTGAATAAGTCGTCTTAATGTGATCCTCTCAAAATTCTCTTGGCTCTTCTTGTGTACGAAATTGCCCCGAGGCACGGTCCATCGCTCAGTAATGCGAGGCAAAGGTATAGGTCCTGCAGCTGGGAGCTTCAAATAATATGCAGCGCGGAGCGCAAAGTCGGCGAAGAATTCAACGTTGCGGACACTGTAGGAGCGTAATTGTAAGTCACACGATGGCAATCCGTACTTCGCCATTCGTTTGAGAGGTTTTAAGTAGATGGCTTGAACACTTCGAGGTAGTCGTATATTTACACTTTCTTCCTCAGCTTCATCTATAGGCACTCTTTGCTTCAGATTAGAAAAGGCTTAGCAGAGTAATTATTTGCGGAACCCTACTCTGTTGATTCCTGTATGCCCATCTTGACTGGCATTGGTAACCCGGGTCTGTAGTAAAACGATATAAGCATATAACGCTTGCTATGAGCATGGAAGGAAACGGACAATGATGAAGTCACCGGTTGAGCATCTTCTTCACGTCGAGCGGATGTCGTCGCAAATCCGAGGCGCTGCCACGTTCGTGAGCAAGGAGTCCGGAAACCGGCCCTCTCGATTGTGGTTTTCGAATATCTTATTTCGCCCAAAGAGATTCGAATATACAAAGGAAGTGCCATGATAGTGCTGTCTGTGGGAGTCCGAATTATTTTCCAGTGTTATATTGGTAGCATACATTCGCCAATCAATACTGTAGTACGGAGTACATAAGGTATGTTTTCGTTTATTACCCGCCGCTAATTTTCAGTATCATAAAATAACCACAGAACCTGAGGGGTGGCCACTTTAATGTTGTACAGAATCTGCAAGTCACCGTCGTTCGGCAAATGACCGGAAATTCGAGTTTCTAGGGTAGATTTGATCAATATTTTGAAATGGAAGACGTAGTATCTCAACAAGCAGCAGAAGCTTGTCATTATCTGCGCAGCCAGATACCAATTGAATTACAAAGGCCTGCTGTTGGGATCATATGCGGATCTGGCCTACACGGTCTGGCAGATGTGGTTATATCTCAGCCACGACATGCTCTACATTATAGAGATATTCCACACTTCCCTCTAAGCACAGGTAACCTAGACTCGTCCTCGGCGGGCAATCTCAAAGATGATAACATGCAGCAGTGCAGGGTCATGCGGGACAGCTTCTATTTGGGTTTCTCGAAGCCGATAAAAGATCGGTAGTTCTGATGGTTGGGAGGACCCAGTCAGTGTCAGTCTTGCTTTCCGTTGAAGTGTCGCTCATGTTCCCCCTGTTGTAGCTATTACGAAGGACACACGATACAGACTATTACGTTCCCCATTCGAGTTCTCAAGCTGCTTGGTGTAGATACCATTATAAGTACTGCAGTCTTACTTAGTCTTGGTCTTACACCGTTTTGGAAGTTAACTACTTATTGTCTTAGTTACCAATGCTGCAGGAGGCTTAAATCCCGAATACGCGGTGGGAGACGTGGTCATATTGAACGACGTAAACCACTCTTGTGCATTGCGAAACTTCCGCTCACCTGCCCATAGCATGTTAACTTTGCTGGTCTTGCCGGGGTTCATCCCCTACGCGGACCCAATGCCGACGGATTTGGGATTCGGTTCCCTGCATTATCTGATGCCTACGATCTGGACCTTCGACGTCGGGCACATCAATTATGGAACAATATGATTCCCGGCCTAGGGTCTAGGCGATTGCACGAAGGGGTATATGCGTTCGTTGGAGGTCCTAGGTGATTTCCCATTTGGTTGAGATTGGTATTGGTCATAGCTAACAACGTACAGCTACGAGACGAGAGCCGAGTGCCGCATGCTCCGCAGTTTAGGTGCAGACCTGGTTGGAATGTCGACTGTTCCGGAAATTATAGTGGCACGACATTGCAATATGCGGGTCCTGGCTTTGAGCCTTGTAACTAACAATGCAGTACTCGAGGCGGGTCCGAGGGGAGACGATGCTCAGATCAAAGGTTCGAGCAGAGAGGAGTTATCCAGGGCCATAGAAAAGGGCAAAGCATATCATGAAGAAGTCTTGAATGCCGGGCAGGAAGCCGCCGCAGATGTGCAGGTATGTGCCAAATACACGCTGGTAGGGTCCATTTGCTGAGATCGGAGTCTCTAGCAACTGGTCCAGCTGATTGTCCAAAATTTGATGAGCGCCAATCCTGCATAATGCGGTGATCATTGAAGGCACACTCTAAGAAGCTGAGATCGAAAGATTCGAAGGCCATCGGATATATCCAATGTACTAAGCGAATCGCGCCCATTATGCATGCTCGGTGATTGTATTATGATATGTCCTAGATGAGAATTTGAGCCGTTGACGGAAATACTATCGCTTGCGGTTCTGGCTTGATCTTTTGGCCCCGAGGTTTTTGTAATAAGCCTTCTTACCGCTCGTCTTGGATATCTGGATATCATTGTATTTGCTCTTGAACCGACCCGTAGAGTCCTCGACAGTCAAGACTTCGTCAACCAATGTCTTCTTGCGGTCCCGGTTGAGAAGCCTAGAGCTAAAGAATTCCGTGGGACCTTCGATAAGAGTGCCAACTTGGGAGAATTCCGGTGCTTTGGCCTTAGCGTTCTCTTTTTTGTAGTGCCTCTTAGGATCAAGCACAGATCGCATCTTGAGAAGCTGGAGATCCCTTCTTATATGGGCTGTGAGGTTCGTGCGTGGTAGATTAAACCATTCGGAACCTGCAGTGGCTTGTTTTTCCTATAACACGATCCATTAGCTCTGACTACGAATTATTGTGAACATGAGAAAATGTCGATCGAGAGAAGCCTCAGAGTAACTATGTACTAAGATCTCACAGGGATGCAGAGCGATTACCCAAGACGGGACCGGAAATTCTGCTTCAAGCAGATTGGGATGTTTTCCTCATAGACTGTTGGTACTCGGTAAAGGGTTTGGGCCAAATACCTTGGCAATTTTGTCCTTCACCTCGATGGGGTCTTCCACACGCCTGCTTTGTTCCGAAAGCCTTCTATCATTGCTACTTAGAAGTCGAGTTGCGTCTGCACGAGCGACGCCACGGTTGAAGGCCACATAAGGCTTCGCCATAGTCCCTGTGTTGAGCGTAGGTAACCTAGCAAGACGTCAACATCTAACGGGGCACGATGGGCGCTGGAGGTCGCACTTGTAGGGCGTGTAGGGCGTAAAATTCTCTGAGAATACCTCTGGCAGGTGTGAATCAGGATTGCGACCTTGTAAACGCAGCTCTGCCCTCTTGAGAAGCTTCTTCATTTGATCGTCTGTGAGGCCATCTTGCTCATGGGCGTAACCCAGGCCATTCTGAAGATCGGTCTTCTCCATCTCCATCTCCATCATGGGAATTGCTTGGTTGATCTGGTAAGGATGAATAGTATGGCTCTAAGGTTCTTCCAGGAAAAAGTTCAAATGCTACGTACGGAATACAGTGTACTCGTAGGTCGCCTAGTAAATTAAGGTACAGGGGGTCGTCCTAGCGTGGGGAACTGCCTTTTGTGCACCTGTGATTAATAAAGTACGTACTCTGTAGTCGATGAAGCGACAAATCAAAGACGCCGCACAAGGTAGTAAGTACCATATTCCGTATGTCACTGCCCAACAGTCAACGTGAATGCGCCTTGTTTTCGCCTTAGAAGACTCTGCTCACTGAAGAACTGGTTCAATCCTTCATTGACAAGCTTTACAAACACCTGCATTATCCCTAGGTACCTACATGGTAGATCCTTTCGACAGTATTAGCTGTCAAGTCCTCTAAATCTCAACTTTTGAAGCATCCAATCAACAGTGATACCTTAGAATTCCCAGCCTCAAAACCAAAGAGTGGCATCCCATTGGCAACTCCTTGATAAATACCCGCGTTATCACCCCCAAACCCTAAATACCCGCCTACACGCGATCTCCACGGGGTTGCCTCGATTGCCTCGATTGACATAGTATAAACATGGGCCGGAGCGATCAATTCCAGTGAACTCGCCTTCACCGTCTTATTTTCTGACCTGCGGTGACACTTTCAACTGACGAAACCGCTGCATTCCCACCTCCATTGTGCCTGCGCAATACTCCGTACAGCGCCGAACCAAACGGGACCATGGAACAAAACCAATCGGGCTCCGGGCAGCAACAGCAACGTCAGCCACCACCGGTATATGACCCTACCAATGGTGGACACTACGGTATGCTGCCTTCCCTGTTTGCTTCAATGTCTGAGAGCAAAGACTGCCACCAAGGTCCTCCAAAACGTTGCTTGGAAACGCAAATGGTTTGCTATTATGAAACTGGCTGATTGATCCTTCTTGAGACAGGCGCAAGTGCAGCAGTATGTACACAGCTCATTTATCGATCTCTTGAAGCTATGTACAGCAGTCAATGGCATTGCTGACGCCCGTAGCTATCAGCGCAAGGGTATGCGCCAATAGCGGATTTATATCAAGGGGCGTGGGCCAATGTACGCAAGACAGCCTCGGACATTCACACCCGTCCGTAATATCGAGAACTGATGAGAAGCAGGTCAATCAAGGTCTACATGGCGCCTACCGCGATATTCTATCGACCTACTGGCAACAGACGATCAGCGCGCTCGAGACCGAGACTCACGATTACAAGATTCACCAACTACCTCTGGCGAGAATAAAAAAGGTTATGAAAGCCGATCCGGAAGTGAAGATGATATCTGCCGAGGCGCCCATACTGTTTGCCAAAGGCTGCGACATTTTCATCACGGAACTCACGATGCGTGCGTGGATTCATGCCGAGGAGAACAAACGACGGACACTGCAACGATCAGATATAGCTTCAGCACTGGCTAAGTCGGATATGTTTGATTTTCTAATTGACATTGTCCCGCGAGAAGAGGCTGCGAGCCACGCCAAACGAAATCCAGCGCAAGGCGGAACCAGCACAGTTGGAGGCCCGGCAACGTCAGCCCAACCTAGTGGCCAACTTTTGCCTCCGCAACCCAACGTACAGCAGCAGCCACAGCCTGGCCATCCCCAGCAACAACAACAACACCATATGGGACCGCCCGATTACTCCTCCCTTGGAAACAACCAAATACCACAGGAACAGGAATATCGACCACAGCCGGGAGGGATTTACGCTCCTCAGGTGCCACCAGATCAGACGACTGGGTACGTGCAGCCGCCGCAGCAGATGTTCGAGGGGATGTATGGCTATCCGCAAATGCCACCTCAACAGGTTTGTTACATTTCGCATGTCGCCTTGTTTTCTGGCCACTTCCTCGCGACAATTTTCTTGCGGGTATAGTCTTACGGTGATATTGCAGATGTACCAAGTCAACCAAAGAGGACCCGATCCGTCAGGTGGCCAAGATCCCAGTCATCACTACCAAAGACATGACGGCGGAGAGGGGGATGCAGATGCTGAGGGCGATCGGGATTATGAAGTCGGCTGAGTGCCCGAGGTCTTGGTCACGGGATCTCACACATCTCTTCTGTCAATATCTTCTGTTACCTCAATAACTTGAGCTTCTGCGAGGACTGAGAAAATCTAGTTGGACAGTCTTGAGCGGATCGCATATTATTTTGTCACGTTAGCCGCCGTAGATGTTAAAAGCGTATTTTCAAGGGCCAGAGCTCCCTGAATTGGTCAATCTTCTCTCTCAGCGGCTGATTGCATTGCGCTATTCGCTGGCAGTGAAATGATCAATGCTTTGGAGGCTCGGTTGTCGCTTGGTCCCGTTGAGAAGAGTATTCGGTCCAAGCCTACGACAACACTCTAGTGTACAAAGGCATACGTACCATGAGCAACATCTGGATCTGTAGTATCAAACACTATTCTGGCTGGGCCTGACTAGTCTCTTCGCCCCACACTGACAGGAGGCTCCTTCAAGCGGTAAGCTTTTAAGTCTTGCTCGCTTCTAGGGTGTGCGATCGAATGCTACTGTTTTGGGGACGTCGCCAAGTGCTTGGAGCATGATGCTGCATAAGAGAGACTCCTTCATATCTCCGCTTAAGACTTCATGCCAAATCTTGAAGATAATGCGGTAAATTTGTCTGCTTTCGTCGGACTTTGTACATTATGGGTCAGCCTGTGCCATGGTCAGTCAAGATTAGCAACATATTTCCATCGACCGAAAACCCGGAAAGATGGAAAAACGTACTTCTCAAGCATTGCCGGTCCATTAAGAGCATCCACCCTGCCGTACTTTTTGTTCCTCGTCGACACATCATAAAATTCATCCGAATTTTCGGCTTGCATCAGCATTACTGTCTGCTGTAGTTCATCCAGATTCTCTCGTAGTATTGGATTTCCCAACGTATCCACGAATTCAGTAAGGTATTGCACATCCTTGGCAAGAGCCATAACTCCATTGGGATTTATCCGTTTTACTTCTGTAGATAGAGGCAGTGACTGCAAATCAGTCGTTAGAAATTTCGGCTGTCAAGACGATATGAAATAGCTCACAAGTATCATTGTGGCGGCATGACTTAGTGCATCGAAATATATAAGCTCCTTTATCTCCGTTGGTAAACCCAAGAGCACCGAGTTCATAATATTTGACAGGTACCGAGTTAGCGTCTGCATATAGTTGCTAGGTTCTCTTTCGGGAGCCAGTGCCATCCTGTTCGAATGCAATTAGTATTGCAAAGTAGATTACATAGCTGCATACAAGATGTGACGATCGACTGTGTGTTATACCGAACTTACCAGTCATACTCAGCTGTCTCTATCAGGTCATCAATCTTGGAGTTAACGAGCTCAAATATACGCTTTTCAGCGGTCTTCTTGTTGCTGCGAAATTCCTCTGTGGCATTAAGGGTTATGCTTCCACCTGCGGAGGCGGCAGATCTGGCTGCTACGAGTAATAATTCGAGCTCTTGGCACGCAATTTCGAAATGTTCTAAGTTAATAAGAATTTGCACAATCTGGCCAAGGTACTGTGAACTCAAGCGTTCGACTAGAAAGCGACAGACTTTCTCGGACAGTAGTTCATCCAATGACTAGGGCCCATGTTAGCACAGTCTTCCATCTCTGCGAATTATCTGTACAAAATACCTACAGTCTTTAGTGTCTCGTCTATTACTCTCGGATGTTGGAAATGATCGTCGGAGAAGAAGTAGAATTGATTTAAGAAATTCCGTATGTCAATGCAGCAAAGTGGGTACATCTGAGAGAATGGGAGTACACATGGGAACCTATTCTGGGTCAGCCATGACTTTGATTCAGACATTGTTCGAATGATGGTACCTTAGTTCCTCGCGAGCCTTGTCGGGTGTATACCAACTAACGTTTACTACTTTATCGTACTCATCCAGTTTATTGATAGGCATTGGCATGTAGTCATCGGTTGATACAATCTAGAAAAAACGGTCAGAAGAGTGGGGACACCTCGAAGCAAGTGACTTGCCTCTTGGAAATCGTCACTGAACCTTCTCTTTAATAGCTCGGCATACTTTTCGAACAAGGTCAGGAGGAACGCGTCAAGTGCGCCAATGGGGTAATTCCATGACTATTATCCGTTAATTAGGATTGGCGACCGGTCGCAGGGGCGGGATGAGTACTCACATCCATGGTTTGAATGAATAGCGCGATCACAGTTTTGATCTTCAGTAGCACTTCGGCATTGGCGACCTCATGCAGTGCCTTCGAGATCAGCGTGATGGCCGTTTGGCACATGGAGTCCCAAAGCTCGTCGACCTTACAAAAATCAGTTTCGCTCTCTCGTCGACTGTACAGTACAATACCTACGTCTGCTCTAGACCGGAGTCCTGGAGCTTTCCTTATTGTTGCCTTTTCGACGATAGCAAAACCAGCAATCCCTTCTAGTAGCTCACTGAGACTTGCTCCTTCTGGGTCGATTAGAGTTATGGTATGTGGCATTAATAGTTCTTTTTGCTGCCTTCTAGTGGCGGCATACTCAGCTCGAAATCTGTCAGCCTGGCCAAGAGCTTCATGTATATGGAGACATTCAAACAACGGAGTGAAGTCCACCTGCACGTCTTCATTGTTTAGAATGTCAAACTCCTCGTTCTCATCAGACACTAATTCAATTGCAGAATTTAACTTGAAGGTGATTAAAGAAGTTAATCTCTCCGCCCGCTCTTTCTGCCTGGTCCGTCTCTGCTCTGTGTTGTAGAACGCCACTTCGCCCAAAAACTGCGAAGTCTCCCTGATTCGAAAGAGCCATGTATTCAAATCTGTCATGACGGCCTCAGTCATAAGCTTCTTAGTTGCGGGTACGGACTTTTGAATCATCTCTGCTATTTTGTATTGCGTAACTTCTTTCAGATGCACATTCTGCAACTCATCGAGAGCTCGTAAAGCAGAGTAGTGGCTCTTCTCCCCCAAAAGATCATGGACTTGATTAGCTAAGCGAAGGACCTCTAAGCAATCCTGCAAAGCCTGAGTGGCTTCGTCGATGTTTTGCCGTACTTCGCGCGACTCAACCAGGGCCTTCTTCTGTTCTGCCAGCTTCTCAGTGCTGGATTGTATGGACTGGTTGAGCTCGAGGATCTCGGCAGTCAATTTGACGGTGCCCTCTCGCACATGGAGAAGCTGGTTGACCGAGGTGACAAAGCCTTGGTGGTTGGTATTGCATATACCTTCGATTTCTGCTTCACGATCATTGTAATATTGTGTATAATGCTGTAGAAGCTGATGCCCTTCACCGCCGTTGTTGGCATCTTGGATTGCAGGGATGAGCTGATTGAAGTATTCGTTGTCAGATGGCGACAGCACAGTCTAGGGAAAGGCAAGAGTCAGCAGCGATGCGAATGTTGGGAAATCCAATCTATACCTGTTGCACAGCATAGGCAAGCTCGGTCCGAGTATCCGAGAGCGCAGGCATACCGCGAAGGTTCTACGCTTTTAATGTTTCGACTCTCGAGGCACATAAAAGCATAGAGACCACAATTAACGTAACCGATTGACGGGAGGTACGAGAGTACCTTGAACAGGGAAACGCTCTCGCTACTGTACCCGCCAGGGCCGCGCGACTGTTTGGCTGTCACGTGGCTGTTAAGGTAATCACTGTACCCGCTTGCGGATACTTGTTTCTCGCTTTGGAAATCTCCAAACCTCCATCGTTCCCCCTTCAATATCATTTTAGTCGCTAAGTCCATACTCGTAGCCGCCCAGCGATGCACCACGCTACTGTAATTATAATAGTGAGCGCTGCTACTGACTAAGGTAAGGTAGGCTCCATCTACCTCCGTATACTACTTGTGGCTAGGTAGGTTGTGTACAACCTTGAGCTCCTCAACTCCCCAATCGTTTCTACCTGCGGTATACATCCAGCATCCAGCTATTCAATCTTTGGTAGTGCATACAAAGCGCTTGCTACAAATTCTTATCACTCCCATAAAGTGCACTTGAACACCCACTGGAGTTAAGAGCCAACTGTAAGACATCTATCCTGCCAGCTCACGAGCAGTATGGCAACAACAAGTAGACACTTGACTTTTCGTCGTATGTACCGTAGCCAATCTCCTTGGCAACTTTCCTACAGAGCTCTGTCTATGTTCTGCATGCTTCCCTCCATACTCCCGTACTCAGAGTCTCATGATCAGGCCTCCTCCACTGGACACCATCTAAAATCTAAAATCGGTTTCGTGCTGTCTGCCCTACTTTGTCTGTTTCCGATGTCCGCTCTGGTAGGGCTTAAGGTACCTTAATGACGTTGTCCATCACCAATCTGGCAGCACACTTTCTCAAAATGGAAGAGTCTGGTACCTTAGGAGTAGAGCTCTAGCTTCGTTTTGGTAAGACTAAATACCTTACTTTACCTTACCATATCCTTTCTTACAACACCTCCCCTTCTCCAATTATCCTCAGTGTCTCCAATATATCGTGTGTCGTGATCTGCTTGACTTTGTCCACTTTGTGGGTCTCGACAAGGACTTATCTCAAGTACGTTCACGTGCCTCGTTGTCAATTATCATTTGCACTAGGTATCTCCCAAAGTCCCATCCTAATCTTCTGGTTAACCTAAATTCCTTTCCCACTATTGGATCCCGCAAAGTACCTGCAGCTATGGACAACCAGCACCAAGGCTTCTCTGATAGTCCCAATTCATCTGAAGGAGTGGAATCTCACCATGGCACGCCTGCAACCAAGCTCTCCGCTTTCTCTCCCGACGACGTTCAGATAGAGCAGAATTCCGATTCGTGTGATACTAGCAGAAAGTTTGTACCTCCAGTATTCACCCTTCGTCCTGTTCCTGTTAGATCTAGCCCAACAGCCAAAGTGCAAACCTCTACTGTGTTTGGCAACCCAGATCCATTCACCACTGCTTCAACTACGAAGTTCGTCACCAAGAGCTTCCACGATACGCCCAGGCTGTCGCCAATTGCTTCCACGTTCACGCCTATCGGACTCCGAGAAAATGCTTCAGACAGAGCTGGCAATAGTACATCGACGGTGCACTCTCCAACTTTCATGGTTGACGCCAACTTATCCAATGTGGGCTCTTCCGCAGCTCCGTTGGAACCGAAAACCGCTTCCAGCCAGCCTGAGCTCAGGAAGCTCATGTATTCGGTTGCGAACAGTGCTCTGGTGTCTCCCATCAGTCACTCATCTGGTTCATCATCGAAATCATCAAGTACCGGGATTGCGAATGTAAACTTCGGCCAGTTCTCATCCGAAAGCAAGACGTCTAGGTGTTTAATGATTAGCCAAGTAGCGCCAAGCACCTCTGTCGAGGAGTTCGACACATTCTTCAATGTAAGCGGTCGTTACCTGAGCTTGCAATTTATGGCTAACAGATCGTTGCCACAGGATTACTCATCTCTGAGGCGTGTGGTCCTGTCGGAATTGCTTCCCACCGGCACCATCTATGCCAGCTTTGCCGATATTCGTGACGCCGGCAAAGCATACGACAAGATCCAGAGTGTTCGACAAGACTGGAACGTCCAGCACACTGTTAATACACTGGTCAATACGCAAGATCAGCCTGAGGACTTGACATGCCTCCCTGGATCTATTCATGATGGCCAAATTGTCGTCAAGGCAGACCATTTTGGGCCTGAGTTCTTCCGAGTCGGAGACATTGGATCTCTTGTCAAAGATTTACTCGCCAATTATGGCGATATCAAGGCTTACAGTACTGATCAGGGGCCATCCCCATTCGTCACCTATCGAGCTGAGTTCTATAACACCATTGCCGCTGATAATGCGTTGGCATATCTAAATGGTTTCAAGCTTGCTGTACATATTCTCTTAATACCTCCAAGAAGACAGCTAGCTGATCATTGTAGGGCTTTGTGTTGACCATCATGCGGTATCAGCCTCGTAGGGAGAGCATTTCACAGCGGCTCACGAAGGGCCAAGGTCCGTTAGTTATCGGCCAAGAAAACTCTGGCCTGGAAAGCGCCTTCGGGAATATGAGTGTAAGCGGCCGTCAGGACAACTACGACTCCGGGGTCCCGAACACCGCATTCGTCTCGCCATATTTTCTTTCAAACCCAGCCAGTCGGTCCCTCAGCTACCGTAGAGACATCGCTGGTCAACAGTTGCCGTCAGCCCTAGACAACTGCCGTTTCAATGGAAACGTAGCCCGGAGCTCCGGCAGCAGCCCGCAATGGAGCCCTGTCTATAGTCCTTTTCCTGATTGTACTCTACAATCTCCTAGTTGGACAGCTTATAGCCCGGGGGCGTACAGTCCCGGCTCATATAGCCCTGGCATGTATAATTCATATGGGTACAGTCCTGGAGCTATTGGACAAGAGCGTATAGTTCCTCACACGCCACAACCTCGAGCACCATATTATCTCCAACAGCAAAGGGGGCTCACAAAGCTTGTTGGCTGCCAAAACCATGATTATGCCTCAGGGCACCACAACGTGGTTGACGTGGATCGTATCCGCCAAGGAACAGACGTTCGCACGACCGTAAGACAAGTCGGCCCTTGCTTTTGAGGGCACACTAAGACAAGCAATAGATCATGCTCCGAAATATCCCCAACAAAATTGATCAAGTATGCCCCCACCGCTTATATTTCATTCTCCGCTAACAGTCCCCAAGGCCATGCTGAAGGAGATTGTTGACGAGACGAGCCTTGGCAAGTATGATTTTATGTACTTGCGTATCGGTACGTAACTCTTATCTGCCCGCACGTCATGCAGAGCGCAGGCCTCAGTCATTATACAAGACTAGGAAGCTAATCCAGATCCGCAAATCTGATAGATTTTGCAAACAATTGCAAGTAAGTTTGTTTTACGGGTAACAATTACTTGTGGCCTCCACTTTCTCACATCCACAGTGTTGGCTACGCATTCATCAATTTCGAAGATGTAAGTTAACACGTGCATTATGTTTTGCCTCGGACGGGCGCTGACTTAGTCTAGCCATACTTCATTATTGATGTTTGTATACTCCATAGAAACCCATCCATTTGGTTCAAGGCTGATTTGCGATTAGTTTGTCAATGCCCGAGCAGGACATCGCTGGTCAGAATAGCGAATATGAATGCTCGATCTTGCAAATGACTAACCGTATCTAGGAACCGCTATAATAGTGACAAGGTTGCAGAGGTATCTTATGCTAGTAGGTATAATTTCCGCAGTTTCTGCGAGTTGCTGACGATTTCTACAGCGATACAGGGGAGAGACTGTCTTGTCCAAAAATTCAGGAACAGTTCTGTAATGCTGGAGCATCCATCTTTCCGCCCAAAGGTAGGAACAACGCGACCAATATATCCTTGGATTTTGCTAATGCTCACAGATCTTCAACACCGGTAGTGGTCCAATATCCGGGTCTGAGGATAAATTTCCTGGACCTGACAATCCCTCAAAAATGCGCCGAAGTGTGGAGAATGCTGAGCATGTTGGTAAGCGATATCAATAGAGGACGAATTATAGGACGAGAAACTAATGAAGTGGTCGTGTAGGCTTGTTTGCTCCTCGAGCGGGTCAGAACTTCCGAGATGAGCAGCGTCGCCGGCGCTCCCAGTATGATCGTGGCACCCGTTTGGCTGAAATTGAAGACGCATATTATCTTGACGATCAAGATCACAGAGTCGATAAAAACCATTACAGCAACAGATTCCGAGGACAATCACATTCTGGGTTCAAGGTCTACTAGTCCATGCCTTTTCTGCACGTTCGGGACCGCCAAATTATCCAATGTATCGAACTCACTGTCTCCGTTTACGTTTGGACCGTCAATCTCGATCATTATTCGAACATTGTCAAAAGCATTGGGACATAGAGCTTCAGTTTCTTATTGGCCACGGCGGTATAGAGATGGTCCGTCTCTGTGAAAAGTTTCGGAAAATGTCGGTTGTATATGAGAAAAGCTTGGGAATCCTTGAGGTTTCTTTGGTGTCGTTACTTGTATGGATGCATGTTTCCCCTTTCGCGGTCCTAGAGCATTTCACATTGCCGACATGTTCGCTCCACTTGTACTACCATGTCGATGTACTTGTGGCTCTAGCATGTTTTCAACTGGCGTTATCTTAGTAGCTTTCGCTGAACATGCTCATGTTGCTGTACGTGTTCGAGAACTTCAAATTTATTTATAATGCATTAGCTACAATCGACATAATACAACCAAGTGCTTCGGGATAAGCAGAGCATTGTAGATTACTGCGGACTACGATAATGATAGGTAGAGAATAAATAGCTTAAGGTAGGCGAGATTCAAATCTCAATACCTATTCAGTAATTTATTTTCTTTGCATAACAACTACTCGGTCGGGATATAACCTCACCTTGTCACGCTGGAGTCGTCGAAGCTATATATTAGGGCTGGCATGGATGATAGTATTGCAGCTCGATTGCGCGAGGCCCAGGATGTGATTTGTCTAGTTCACCATCGCAACAAGAATCAGCATCGGCAGGCCCAGTGGTGGAAATGGCTCTCCATGTTGAAGCGGTGCACAGAGCAGCTAATCACGGACCTGGAAATATCCGATTCAGTACGATCCGCCGCCAGGGTCCTCTACATGGAAGAATTTCTATGCCGGCGCTGCTACGTGTGAGGCGGATCGCGCTTTTGGCTTCTAATTGTTGATGGGGCGCATGCTGATGGGGCACACAGATCGTTCTCCCATGTAATACAGGACCATCAGTTTTCCTCGCTTGGCATAGTACTAGTCGCACAGCTTGCAAAGATTACAACGCTCGTTGGTTCGATTAGTTGCTACGAGCAAAAGGGACCATTGACTTTGTTACCTGCCAATGTTTCCGATTCGAATCTTGAACCCCGTATCGAGGACCAAGGGGTGGCCGTAAAACGGATGTATTCTGTACCTGTTGACTTGGGTGATATAAAATCTAACCCTGCTTCAGTCGTGGACGAAAGTCTGACAACCGATGGAGCCTCCGAGAAAGGCAATCGAGCAGATTCTGAACGGAGAGGCAGCGAGCACCGAATTTTGCCAGTTGAGTCATCTACAACCAAGTCAAGCGAGAAGTCTAGGATAGAGCTACGGGTACAATCAACGCCCGCCAGAAGAAAAAAGCAGAAGGCGACCAACGCGATTGATGACCTTTTCCAGGGTCTCATGTGAATCTCTAGACAGTATTGCGACATGTTTACTACCCAGATCCCAACCAGAACAACAGACTTCCATAGAGTACATTAACACAAAGATGCTGCCCAATGCTCCACGCAAGGGTATAAAGATACTTCGGCGCAAACACAGTCCATATGAACAGATGCGTTCTTAACGCTGTGCACGCAAGCATGGTAAACAAGACACTGATAGCTGCGAATGTGGTCAATAGCGCTAAGTGCTGGACTAATATGCCCTTCTGACCTACGCGACGCCCTTTTCCCAGAAGCAGAGGATGTGCAGATGTCCAGTACAATGGACCAGCCCAATTGCCACAGAAAGTTAGCACACCAACTGCCACCACGTTATATCCGCTGATTCCATTATAGGCATTGGAGAGATCGATAGAGGAGATAGCATTTGATCCCCCGAACGCGAAGAATGACACATATTGGAAAAGCGTCGTGGTTAACGTTGTTTCGTTGGCAGTGAGATCAAGTAGTTTCAACGCGCCAAGCTGCATGTCGAAGAGGAGGAACAGGGGTATGTTGGTGACTCGAGATTGAGTTATAAGAAAGAGAGTGAAGAGATCATGGAGTGGCCATACAATGCCTAGGCGAAAGTTTTAGTATCTTGCGGTCGTCCTACAGTGTGGGCAATACCTTCACCATTCTCTTCTGCCGATGCTTCAAAAACCTTCGCAAGCATCGTCAACGACACAAGAGTGCCAATCCCTATGAAGACCACCCTGGCCTGAACCACTAGCGATATTTCCTCCATTGGCCTTAGGAAGTCTGTTTGAAGGCCGACCAATAGCTCAGGAGCCTCTGCTTTTGTGAAGACTATCTTCATTCCTAGAGTTGCGACGCACAATGCGATGGAGGAGGCAGCCGTAATATGTCGACTTATTCCGGGGAGAACCTTCCGCGCCAGCCGCTGCGTAATATTGAAGTAAGTCCCAAGAACCAGGAACCATAGTACTCGATTGTGCAGGGGGAGTATCGTTCTGGCGATGTCAGGTTCACCAGCATGCTTCTGGCCAGTTTGGTTCCACCCTCGAACCATCCGCACAATGGCAAGAACTGTTATCGCTGAGATAGATGGTATTATACGCTGCTTTGTACCTCTAAGAGCTCGACCATCAGTTTGGAAATCGACTTGAAGAACGAGATCATGCACTAACGCCTTCACAAGCAGCCAGCCAAGCCAGGACGAGGTGGCCCAATACCAAAACTGTTGCTCTTCCTCAACGTAGCTGCTTGCGAACATCATAACGCCGTAAGAGATGGCGATCGGAGCCATCCATAATCCGGTAGATCTTGCGTCCTGTATCACTTTCCCGGAAACGAACAGTGCTGCCATCGTCGCAAGCCAAGTAATCCCTATGCCAGCATATAGTCTCGAGAGGTTGTAGTTACTGGCAGTGCCACTCATGATCTCTTGGGCACGTTTCAAAAACTTGTCGTCATCAGCATGAGCTGGACATTGCTTCGTGCCAGACTTACAGCGGTCAAGGCCCGTAGTACTTCAACAGTGTTGGTTTGGGTCCTAGAATCAAGTGCGTGGGTCACCTGTGACCACATGCAGCTTAGAATCTCCCCATCGGACTCCTCATGTGAACAATCCGAAACTACCGCCCGTCGGTCAAAGGACTGGCCGGTAAAGGTTTCTTTGATTACCCTCAGAATCTGATGAGCATTTTGCCGCATGAGACCGATTCTCTCTTCTTCTTCCAATGTCAGCCTAGACACCCGAAATTGCACATTTGGCCATCACTGGACCAACCTTCGCGCCAGAAAGCCAGAAAATCAGGAATAAATACGCCTAAGTTATTAAGGGGTACTGGGAACCCTAAAAGCCCGGCCAGAGTTGGTGCAATGTCCGACTGTTCGACCGTACCGTAGTAGTGAAAGTCCTCTACTGATCGGTCCACTGGGCATTCCGACCCTTTTGAGATGGTTTGAAGCTTAGGAGATATGAAAACTAGGGCCGGGGACGTCTCGCCGTCTGCAGAACCCCCGTGATTACCAGCATCGTTCATGCCATGGTCTCCGCACAGGACCAGCAGGGTCGAAAGGAGGTGCTCCTTGGTCTCCATGGCTTCATAGATCAGCTTGACAATGCCATCCATCTCCATCTGCTTTGGGATCATGTGCGGACTGTGATAAACTTAGTGAGGGCTGTACTAATTATACAGCGCAGCCCCAGTACCTCCTTGGGCCTAATTTGTGCCCGATATGGTCAAGACCAAGATAATGCATAAAAAAGCCATCCCAATCGCTTTGGTTCAGCTCCGTAGGAACGTGCCTTGTCACGTTGTTGTCCACTTCAGTAAAGTCCTGGCAATCTGTATTTCAGTTGCTAGATCTACACTACAGAAGACGCGAACCGTAGTCCCACTGACCGAAACGAAAAAGCTTGATGTCCCATCTACACGAGAAAATATATTAGGAAATAGCTTCAGCCAAGTATCATCTCCATACATAACCAGCTTCCTGCCGGATTTGGCCTTTAATTGCGCGAGCCAGGTGTCTTGATGAGCTAGGTTCGAAGTCGTATCCGACTCGGCGAAGTTCAGTATGACGTCGAGGAAGGAAGGAATAGATCCAGTGGTAATTGCTTTGATTCGGGGCATCGTGATTGTTGGGGATGTGGCATGGGCGGTGAAGGGCATTGCTGCACCTGATCTGATAAGGCTATGGTCTACGATCAGCAACCGGCCTATATTTCAATGCTTCCAGTACCTACCTTTGGGTAAATCTGAATCCCGAGCTAGGCGAATAGACGAAATCACTGCTCGACTTAGCCTCTTTCAAAAAGCGTAAACCGAGCAATGAGGTCCGGAACCTTCTTAGGGCATCAACGACCATGAATACCACCTTGTTGAACGGTGCTTCTGGCACTTGGTCGACTCCGACATCTCCAAATGTAGCCGTCCCGGGAAGAAATGGCTTGTAAGGAAAGAAGCCCGATGCAAAGGTGAGTATGGCTATAGGTATTAACAAATTGGCGATAGTCAATAGCGGCACGGAAATCTGTAGAGGCATTATGATGATTGAGATGAATGAAGTGTTATTTTATCAGCAGACGCAGAACAAAGTGACGAAGTCAACAAGGAGCGTGTTTACTTAGGAGCATATTGCAGACTATCAGCAACGGAGAATTAGGAGAGTTAAAGGTATTGCGAGCTTTGCGCCTCGGGGTACAGTATTCTCAAAAACAGCTACTCGTAATACCGTAACTCTAGCGAACATTTACGTCGAACAACGATTCAGACTGCCGTACCTGATACGACCACCGGCGCGTGCTCCGATGCGAGTTGATCTGTGCAATGAAGCATGAACGCGCTACAAAGATAATGGTATTGACATTGTCATGGTATTCCCTATTCTAGGGCCCAGGGCTAGCCTTACTGTAGGGCTATATTTAGTCCATTTAGACTCCCCACACTATACATACACCAATTCAACCTTTTAACCACCAATTACTCCATGGCATCTATCAGATTACTGTAACTTCATGACAGTGTTCATGATAAAGCTGTGAGCGAAAGAAATGGAAAGTAAAATTAAAGAAGAAACCGTTATTTATGATGAAAACGAACATCTTTATAAAAACAACAGATACAGATAAAAGCACTCCTTCTTGGTCTTCGAACATAACACAACTGCGACACAGAAGATGTTGTTAAGGCCAGTATCGATGAAGCATGAAAAACTACATCGCTAAGGGTTGTTTCAAAGATGATGTTATTGGTATCGTCGGTGGAGATACGGCTCGGAAATCGGAGAGGACGCTTTCATGACTATCTCCTTTGCTTTCGGCGTGGTCCCACCCTTCTTCCTTTCTTGTAGACCGGAAACACCATAGCAGCCCTGGCATTCCCTCTCCCTTGCTTGTCTACTCGGCGAGCATTACTTGATCTCCGGTGCGGGGTGTCTTGGCTTGGCTTGTCGACGTCCATGTCTGTAGAAACAACTGTTATTTAGGGGTTCTCGGCAATGGACAATACCGGTCAGAGATTGTAGAACAAACCTTCCTCTGCCGGACCCACAAGCCTTGCTAAATCCGTATCTCTTACTGCTTCCTTCTGCCCTTCCTTCCCTAGAGACGGCGTCGATAGTCAGTCGTGCTGTGCTATCCGAACGACATTCGAGCTTCCCTAACCTTTGTGCTCGTCTGCCATATTTACGTCCTCCTCCGCTGCGGTTCGCGGTTTCGAGGCCAACTCCAACAGTTTTGCTGACAGCCTTTCCTTTCTCGCCTCTTCGACAGGGCCGAAAACCCGGGATCGTAGCTGTGTCCTGTTCGCCTTCTTCGTACTTGATCGTAGCCCCTTCGCCATTCCGAGATTCGCAACACCGCGCAATAATTGTGCTTAAAAATGGATCAATTCAGCTGGCTAGTTGAGAGGTGTTATGCTGCGAGAATAGTGTCCTAAGTTGTATGTCGTTCGTTTGTCAAAGTCACCATCTGTATGACCCACGCTTGTCAGGTTGCGGGACACTTGCAGGCTAGATGATATCTATAAGCGATCCAAAATAAATATCTACTTGCTCTATGATGAACGACACGAAGGTTCCCAGCATGCAAGTAATCCGAGGTTTATTTGATGGGTACCGGAAAGTAAATGACTAGGTGTGGTGATTCGCCGGCATTCTTTCTTATCCCATGTACCTCTCACTTCAACCTCACAAAGGGCATGCTTAAACAGGTTCGTCACAACATCTTTCGACAAATGTTGAATGCTTTCCGCCATATCTAACCATGATCATTTCAACAGATTCCTCTAGGAATCCCTCATAGCTCGTACTACATGTCACTTCTCGAATGTATCACACCTTCTAGGCGGCGTCTGAAGTTTGAAAGCCTTTGCCCGTAACACTCCGATACTCACTCCTGGGGTCTGAAAGATGGCCGCTATCTCGCAAGGCGACGTTCACTCTGCTGTTGCAAAGGTCAAAATCTTAATCAACGCACAATTGAAGCAAATCCTGAAGAGAGAAGGGCTTCCTGTCTCCGGAGTGAAGGTTGCCATGCAGGAGCGCATTATTCGGCGTAAGTCTAATTTACGGCTCAACTTATTGTCAATGTTGTATATGCTCCAACCTCTTACTTTCTGTCATGTCTTCCTACTGTACTAGTTTATAGGCGATGTCACTGGCTGACTTTCTATGCGCGCCTTGCAGAAATCGAGCAATACGCACGATTTGGTGATCTGGAAGCTTTCAACCACCTGAAAACACTAGTCAATAATCCGGATGCATCTTCTACACCCTCACCTGCAACAGTGCGTGCTATTCAAGGGAATGCACCCACTTCGTCTAACCACCAATCATACACGTTAGCAAACGGATCAACAAGGCCCGCGGCGCCAGCAACAGTAGCCATGCCAGCACACTCTTACGGATCAGGTACACATAGTTGCGCCAACATGTTGTCACAGTGCCGGGGTTTACTGACTAGACTGCAGCTCGTCCAAACTTTAGGGAGAGTCCGTTTTACACAATCCTTGAGCCTTTGACCTCTGTTATGGAAACTAAAGGTGTGTTCTTTCGTACTTTGTTAATTATGATTGCAAATTTTGACATGTGTGGTTAATAAAGCATCAGTGCGAGAGTCCACAAGGGACCAAGTGGATTGTAAGATCGTTCTCAGGGGGGATCTGGCAGATAGGCTTGCAAGCGACTCAAGTACAAGAGCTATGATCTATTGCGCTTCGGACCCTCTTTCTCCATTCTCGAAGGCGGAAATTGCATTTCCGTATCAAGTGGAAATCAAGGTCAATATGGACGAAGTGAAGGCCAACCTCCGAGGACTGAAAAACAAGCCAGGGTCCACAAGACCAGCCGATATCACAGATTTACTGCGGAAACGTGCTGGATATGAAAACACCATGACCGTCACCTATGCGCTCACGCACAAAAGATTCTACCTTATCGTAAACCTTGTCCGACAGCACCCTGTCGAAGAGCTGGTTGCTAAGCTCAAATCCGGAAAGGGTATATCAAACGAACAAGTAGTTCGCGAGATGGTCACTAAAGTTCAAGATAGCGATATTGAGGCAACGTCTTCCATAATGTCGTTGAAGTGTCCGGTATCAACCCTACGAATAGACGTTCCTTGTCGCTCCACTGTGTGTGGTCACAACCAGTGCTTCGATGCGTCGTCTTTCCTTCAACTTCAAGAGCAGGCCCCGACTTGGACGTGCCCAGTCTGCTACAAAGCAGTAAACTTCGAAGCGCTCACAGTCGATCACTACGTGAATGACATACTTAACCAGACACCCAAATCGGTAGACCAAGTTGTGATCGAGCCGACTGGGGAGTGGTCTCAGACATCCGATGGCAATTCATCCTTAAAGCCTAATGGCAACCGTGCAAGTAGCGATGATGAGGACCTAGTCGAGATCAAGGACATGCCGCGGGTTGCGGCGGTCAAGAGCGAAGCAACCAGCTTATCTATAAGGACTCCGCCAACCTCATCCAGAGAACAATCAACATCATCAGCGGCACCACCTTCAACAGGCGATAAAAGGGCAAGAGGTCAGGTCATAGACCTTACGTTCAGCAGCGACGAAGACGACGAACCGCCGAGGGCGCCGAAAAGGCAATCAACCAATACATCCTCAGCTACGCTTTCCAGTTTTCCAAGCTCTGAAAACATCCGCCCGAGACCAAACGGAGCGAGCACCGGAAACCCTAAATTCACTCAGACAAATACGATCGGCCGACCGAACTACTACACATACCCGTCATGACCATATTACATCACGATATCATTCTAACGTTATACTGACCATCGGCGCAACTGAGCTCAAGGACGGTTAGCGGCGTATACGGCGCTCTCGGACGGTTTTCACTGTAGCATTTGCATAGGGAGCAGGGCTGATATCAGGGACAAAGAGCTGGCTGCGGATGAGCTACAAGTACGATAGATAGTACTTTCTTCTTCAGTGGACATACCCCAGGGCTTTTGTATTCTCAGGAGAGCAATACAAGCTTAACCAATATCGATCATGCTGGCAATCTGTATATCCGATCTTCCTGTAGAAGCTGGACATTACAAATTAATCGATCCACACTTGTAATGCTAAGATTCAAATAAATATATGATAGTCGAGCATTATTGGAGATGGGTATCTGTCGCGATTGCAATTCGGCGAGCTCTAAGCACTCCATCCCTATCATCCAACCACCACTTACCACAAAAGTCCATTCCCAACGCTCAGCTCGCACGTAAAATCACATGGGGTTTTGAACACCGCCATGCCGACCAAAAAGCTCTCCTTTCCGCCAACATAAACATCCCCCGCCAAACGACCTGGTTCCACCACCCCAAATGTCCTTCGAATCCCCCCTCCCCCCATACAACGCCTCCGACCCCCTCGCCACCTTCCTCAATTCCTCCTGCCTCGATCTTCTGCTCATTGAAATGGTCCCCATGAGCTACCGGCTTGCGCATGAGCTTTCCATACAACACCCGGGGATAGATGGCGTCGGAAAGCCTGCCGGCAGTGAGGAAGCTGGGGAAGCGCAGAGGGAGGCGGCGTCGAGGCGGTTGGACGAATTAGGGTATAGGGTGGGCCAAGGGTTGGTTGAGAGGTGAGGGGTTTTTTTTTTAATAAATTTCTTTTGGTGGGAAGGTTGAGTGGGGACGCTGGAGAGGATGAACGGGGATTTGAGGAAGGGGGGAAATTATACTGATGGCGCAATAGGTTCTCGAGAGATCGGCCACGGTTCACGGATACGCTGGACGTGATCAAGTTTCTATGCAAGGATATGTGGACGCTGGTGTTTAGGAAGCAGATTGACAATTTGAAGACAAACCACCGGGTATGAGGGCTTGTTATTTCCTCAGAGGGCCAACTTCCCAGGATGTTTACGTGGGGTTTAGGGCACCTACGTCCTCACGGACAGCAGTTTCAGGCCTTTTGCGCGCATGAGCGCGGCCTCGTCATCTGAAGCAGTACTACGCGCCGAGCCCGTGAGGGATTCCATTCATATTGCGGTCGTCTGTAGGCGTGCTAACCAAATGTTCAGTTCCTCTGGTTCCCTTGTGGTATCATACGAGGAGCGTTGTCCAGCATGGGAATCAGCGCCACCGTTCAGGCGGAGACATCCGAGTTACCCACTGCCACGTTTCATATTAAGACGGTTATCGTTAAGCCATAGATCTTGCTGCTGTAGGAAGTGAAAAGCTTTTTGGCAGTTTAGCGGCATTGGAGGTGTTAAAGGTCACGGTAGGGCTAGGGGATTCTTAAGTCTACATCGCGCAGCAGCACGAAGAGCGATATGCAATTGATATAAACTTCAGTTGACTGGGGCGGTTCAGATGCCCTTCCCCATGGATTCCAAAGCAAACCCTCATAACTTTCGTTCCAAGTATCCCTCGTCACTTTGCTTTTAGCACTCCGTCATAATCTACCTAGCAAACGCCATTTGTCAGTGGATGATCTTGCTGAAATGTAAAGAGTTGGATTTCTTTGGGGGCGGAAGATGATAGACGAAACAGTCTTGCGCCAGTCGGGGGATTCACTTTGGTGGTGGGTTGACCACAAACTCGACCCCCTTCTCAATGTTGCCCTTCAAGCCTGTCTTGCAAGCTTCCAGAAGTTTCTTCTCACTTTCATCTATCTCGCCGAGGATGTTGTGGGCTTTCTCTACGCCGGAGGGCTATGAGACTGTCAGCATGGGTGAGCCAGTTGGAATTGAGCATTAGAGGACGTACGCCGAGCTCGATAGGCACAGAGAAGAAGTCAAGGCCGGTTTCTTTAGCAATGGCATCCCCACCAGCGACACCAGGAAGGTACACAAAAGATGGCTCGACAATGCCTTTCTCGCCTTTGCTGGCCTTGATGAGCTTCTCTGTGAATCTGGTATCAAATCAGTGTTGTGATTACGTCTGCGTGGTTATTGTAAACTGGTTTATGTACCGGAAGCCCGCGTATGCCATAGAGAGCGTGGCAGAACCTGCGCCACCCTTGGCTTCTACAACTTCGTCACCACCGAATTGGACACCTGTGGTATATTAGCATCTTTCTCATCCTACCAATACAGACAAGCAACGAACGTTTGATCAAGGGAGCGAGCTTGTCTGCTGGAATCTTGACACTAGGCTTTGCCAAACTAAAGAGAGGCACGATCGTCTCCCCAGAGTGACCACCAATAACGGGAATGACTGTCTTTGCAGGGTCCTTCTCGCCAGTAATCTCCTGGAGGAAGGTCTCGGCGCGGACCACATCCAGGGTGGTGACACCAAAGAGGCGCTTGGGATCGAACACGCCGGCTTTCTTCATGATCTCCGCAGCAATCGGAACGGTAGAGTTGACGGGGTTGGAAATAACCAAAATGAATGCCTTGGGACAGTACTCAGCACAGCCTTTGACGAGGTCGCGAACAATCCCAGCGTTAATCTTAAAGAGATCATCGCGGGTCATGCCAGGCTTTCCTGACGCTGTTTCAGCTTGGGAGTTCCCAAATATGGCATTAGGCGTACATACGAGGAATTCCGGCGGGGATAACCACAATATCAGCTCCCGTCAATGTTTTCTTCAATCCATCGTCGGCAGGTAGATAGCCAGTGATTTTCTGTAGCCTCTTAGCTCTACCAATGCGAAGTTCGAGGTGCTCATTGGAGACATACTGCCACCGATGAGATGTGGGAAAGATCGGCTGTTACTCCGGGAGTATTGACGACATCGTAAAGGGAAAGCTCATCGACGAGAGGGCAGGCTTTCATGAGAAGGGACAAGGGCTATTGATATTGACATCAGCGCCGATTCATCCGTCCTGAGCTTGCATCAGTGCCACTCACCTGCCCAATGCCACCAGAAGCTCCTAGGACACCTGAATGGGACTTAGACATGGTCGAGGTAATCCTCTAAGTAGCTGGAGTTCAACATACATGCTTTCACCATTGCGAGTGGTTGATTCGATAATACTAGAGTTCTGGTATCAGTGATGCTTGGGTTTCACCTCAAGCTACAATGGATCCGTACAGCTTGAGAGGCAGGTTTATAGGTAGGCAAACTGTATGGCGGTGAGTGAATAAACTACGTGAATTGTTGTAGCTGGTCGGATCTACTTATGGTGGGAAATGCAGGGCCAACAACTCCGAGCCCCACTTGGAGTCTGGTGGGGTAGGGCAGTCACTCCAGGAGCGTTCCGCGCGAACGACTGAGGAGCGCTACCGAAGTCCATATGCCTATACAGTAAGGTAGGTACTTTACCGGAATCAAGCACTCAACAAAAGTAGGTCGACTGGATCATTGTCACTTTAAATATTGCAGGCAAAAGCTGATAATTTCGTCTGACCTGTGAGAGATCACTACTCTTTGGAGCGGGCTACCTTCGGCGGCCGAAAGACCTTTCAAAAAGCACTTGAAACTTGACAACCTACACTGGAATAGCTCTATGCTCTCCAGTATCGCCCAGGAAACCCCGACTACTATTATGACTCCGCTTCTGCTGCCTTCTTCGCTTTGGCACCACGCGGCTTCCTCTCCGGGGTTTCTTTCTGTGGCCGCTGCGATTGTCTGACAGCGCTTGCACGAGCCACAGCCTCCTGGCGGAGGTCTGCTCTGTAACCCTGTTTGGCTGTGTAATTGACAACGCCCTTGTAGATCCTGTATACCAACTTAGCGAGCAACTCTCCCTTCGTGCTTAGGAAGTTGATCAAGAGCTCACTTCGGTCCTGATTTGTTGCTACCCCATGTCACTTCGTTCTTGTTGGTAGATGGTCGATTGTGATGTTTGGTCTTCTTGGTGACCATAGTGACGCCACCCTTCTCGGCTGGATGGATGCCGATGGCCTGTGGTTACAATCTGTTTAGCGATCCTCTCTTGAGACTGTTGAAGGCTGGTATGTATGGTGTACCTTGTCGTTGATGAATCCAGCATACTGCGATCTAATTAGTGGTCGTCTGTAGCAGTACATGGTATTAACGAGCATACCTTCCTAGAGTGCTTGTTCATAAGATTGAGGGGATCTCTGGAGAATTGCACACCACCTGCGGTCTTGCGCTTTACCAAGAAAGCACTGTTTGGCCCTGTCACCGACAGTCAGTACAGATGCTACTCGCAGCATCCCTTGTCTTACTTACGGCATATCTCCCAGATCAAGTCTTGAGATACGTTTGATGATTGGTGCGCCATGATTGAAGTTGATGTTCAATGATATTTTGTTTCTTCAGAAGCGTCGCCCATTTGTGTGCGCGAGCCTCGGCCCGGGTCCCCGTTCAGGGCGAAACTCGCTTGTCAACCTCAGCGCTGGCTGACGTCCTCTCCTACATAAAGCACTGCGCTTTCTGTCCAACCTGACACTTCATGTAACTCAAAAGTTCAATCATGGGCTACGGTGTTCTATACTCTCTCACGTTCTCTTCCTTGATACTCGTCACAGGTAAGCCTCTGCAGACCCTGGCCACCCTGTCCAGCTGACATGTCTAGCACTCTACCTCACTCGCGGTCGATGGGCTCATCTTGTACCAATATCTGACTACGTCTACCAGCATCTACCTTCATCATTCTCGAACGATATTGAATCTGGCTTCACTTCTTCCGACTTCGATCTCTCAACAAATGTCGCGGCTGGAGATTCGCGCGCTGGACTAGATCAGGCAGGGAAGCGAGAGGTGCAGAAGATCATGAAAAGTAGAAGGGTTGGATTCGACGAGGCAAGGAGGCTATATACGGAGCAGCGGTTTGCGAAAAATAACATCGGACCGGATGGAAGGCCGAGAGATCCGAAGTTTGTGTCCTTTTCCTAGCAAGTTGCACATGCCACACTATATGAGATGCTGGTAGGAGCATGATGGGGGCGATCATGGTGTATGGAGTCAGTCATTGTGCAAAGCTACAGGTTTCGGCGCAGATCAGTTTTTCGTCAATATGGCTTAGGACAGACTTTCTTAGGGGACTATGGGTCACACTTCATTCTTGAGCACCCTAGACTATTCAAAATGATCATGGCCTGAGTGATCCACATAATCTTGCGACTTAAGCGTGTGAAAGGCTAAATCGCAAGGCCCCTGTTGTGCTTGGCTCACGGGAGTGCCGCTTACTGCCATGCTGGTCACTAAGAGTGCCCGAGTGTGGGCCAGCTGTCACTAACCTTCACCTCGTTTACTTATAGGTAATCCGAAGTGGACTGGCTTGATCTTCTGCTGGGCTATTTTCTTCGTTCACAATGATCGTCCTAAGGTATCATCTTGCTCGTGCGTAGCCTTGCTGCTGGAATCCAGGTGGCATCCCAGGAGGTGGGCCTTGACCTGGCGGTGGACCGAGCCCTGGAGGTGGTGGCGCGCCTTGTGAAGGGAATCCTTGCTGTGGTGGGGCATTGAAGCCCGGAGGTAGGAAGCCTTGCGGCCCTCCGTATCCGGCTTGGGATGGTGGAGGGCGTGCTGGTAAGCCTGAAGGAGGTGCTGGAAGTGGCTGCGAAGGAGGCGCAGGTCGCTGTTGCTGGGGTGGGGGTGCGCTCTGGTAAGTACCACCTGGTACACCACCTCGTCCGTTCATGTACCCTCCGACGCCCACTTGAGGAATAGTGCCTGGCCGACCCATGTCAACATCCAGCATAGCTGCTGGAGCACTAGGAGCTCCTCCCGAAAAGAGACCCGCCGGCAATGGTTGGGTTGCCGGCTGGACATTGTGTTTCCTCGCTTGAGCCGCCAGCATCCTCTCAGCTTGATCACCGTGGCGTTCCCCTTTACCATCCTTCTTGTACGCATATTGCACCGATATCTCCTTGTTCATAAGGTACTGCCCGTTCATGTTGGCTATTGCTTCATCTGAAGCTTCAAAGTTTGAGAAAGACACAAATCCGTAGCCTTTGGATAGATTGGCATCATCACGAGCCACCTAAGAAACTTATCAGTCCGAGTCTTCTCGGCGCGGACGAGTAAAAGTCAAACCTTTGGAGCAGATATCAAACTGCCAAATCGACCAAAGGTATCATACAGTGTCTGCTCAGATACCATGGGGTCCAGATTACCGATGAATAGCTCAGCACCAACTTCAACTGTCTTCTGCTTATCTGCAGAAGCCTTATTCACCCGTATTGGTTTTCCATACAGCCTGACCTGGTTCATAATCCTCGCTGCGTATTCTGCATCCTCTTCACTGATAAACTCCACAAAGCCATACCCTTGATGGGTCTGTGTCACTCGATCTTTGGGCAGATGTACGTTAACTATACGGCCAGCCTGTAACATCAATTCCCACACGAGACTGTCGCTTACTCGCTCATCGAGGTTTCCGATGTATACTGTAGCTTCCTTATCTTGCTCCCTAACAGATGTCAGAAAATGTTGCCTCCTTTGGACCACAAGCTTACCAATGTCTAGCACCAGACATACTGGACAATATCGTGCGAGATGAGAGGAACTATTGAGGCGCTTAAGAAAGTTCACAAGCATCGTTCGAGCTTGCGGGCGGGCGGGCCGTTTATTTTCCGTCCTCTTCCATTCTAATGTTATCTATAATATCATACAGACGAGCAAACTCTTTTTGTACCTCCTACGTTTGTTCACTGTCAACCCAAACCCCC
>JAABUW010001596.1_pt1 | contig 37266 bp, 22 predicted proteins | sample 5560081 | NCBI WGS metagenome assembly JAABUW01 (sample SAMN10711882, study PRJNA513363) | rock metagenome | isolation source: Antarctica rocks | place: Antarctica: Victoria Land, Knobhead sud | reverse complement strand
AAACGGAAGAGAAAGCACCCCGGTGGAAGCGAAGGCGAACCCGAAGTTGTGGCATGAAGAAACTGCATGGCAACCTCTTTGACGGGACCATGAGCGTGTATTCGATCGCAAAGATACCCAGTACGATAGCAATGTTGGCAAAAATTTATATCTTCACGACAATCACCATCGTCCACGTCACTTATTTGAATCCATTTGCGAAACTGAACACTAGAGTGAAGATATTCGCAGCAAGACTAAAAATCGTCAAACATACGCAGGAAGGAAATAAACTAAGTGTAGATCATAACATTGTACTCAAGTAAAACTAATGTACATACTCGCTCACCCCTTCAACTCCAACCCGCTTTGCTTTTCCAAGACATTACTGCATAGCAAAATCGTACAAACGAATCCACCACCTCTCACACTCATTTGTCCTTGCCACCAAGCATGCCACCGACAAGCGGCAGCGAGCTCAAGCCACCACCACTCTTCTTCTTGGAACCACCACCAAGGCCAAACGACTCCATGAGCTTGTTGATACCAAGACCGCCCATGAGCCCGTTGACCAAGCCACCAAGGCCGAGACCATTGAGCAGCTGCCCCACCAGACCCAACACACCCGCTAGCAGCAGACCGACCGCAGCCAGGATCTGGAACAGCGGCTGTGTCATCAGGCCCCAGAGCGGGTTGAGCTTCTTCTTCGCATGCGGCATGTCGTTCAGCTTCTTCTTCGCGCTGTCAATGGTCGTGACAACCGTGGTCGTAAGCTCCTTGAGCGTCTCCGCAAGGCGGTACTCCTCCGGTGTCGCCTCGCCAGTACCAGCACGACCCTTGGCCTGCGCAGCAATCTTTCCATCAGGGTCAAGACCGCGAAGCGAACCATTGCACTCTTGCAGAATGCGACCACCCTCCTCGATGAGCGGCTTGACCTGGTTAACAAGCTCCTCCTCATCCAACTCCTCCTTGGGCGTGCGATCAGCCTTCTCCATGTAATCGTTGATCTGCTTGCAGATCGGCTGCATGCGCTCGAGAGTCTGCGTGCAGATCCCACTCATCTTCTCGGCAATCGCGCGCTCTTCCTCGCGCTTGCGGGCTTCTTCGAGCTCCTCCTCGGTGGGACCCTCGTACTCCTCCTCGATGATGTTCTCGATGAGTGTGACCTCACCGATCTTGTTGCCATCGACGTCAACGACGTTTCCGGCATCGTCGATTTCTTGGCCGACACAGTGAACGAGGTCGCCAGAGGTGAGCTTGCCGATGATATCGCCGTTCTCGTCGCGGACCTCACCCTCCTTGTTGACGCGCTTGCCGGACATGGGGCTGATGCGGCGTTCCTTCTCCTCTGGCTCCCAGCGCTCGGCCTTGCCGATGGTGTTGCCGTTCTTGTCGGTGATGTCGCCATCCTCGTCGACGGTGTGTCCGAGGAGTTTCTGGATGTCACCCTCGATGACACGACCGATAATGTCGCCACCTGGAGTCTGGATAGTGCCGTCCTTGTTGATGGACAGACCCTCAAAGCCAGCGAATGGTCCTTCAGGCGAAGTGTCCTCGCCATAGACAAGCTCGCACTTGCCAACAACATTACCGTTATCGTCCCAGATCTGGCCTTGGCCATCAACCTTCTTGCCGATCATGCTCTTGACCTCGCCCTCGACGACACGACCGATGATCTGGCCGGAGAAGTCGACAGCATTACCGTTCTTGTTGATGCGAGTACCAGCCAAAGCCGAGAGGTCAACCTCCTCCTGCTCTTCCTCCTCGTAAGGCTCAGCGTGGCCCTTGACGTTGCCGTACTTGTCAAGAATGTCACCATCCTCATCGACAGCCATGCCGACGAGACGCTTGGCATTGCCCTCGGCGATGACACCAACGCGGTTGCCATCTTCGTCTTCGACCCAGCCGTCCTTGACAACGCGCAGGCCCTCAAGCCCAGCGAATGGACCTTCTGGGCGGCTGACACGCTCGTTCTCAGGAATGACCTCGCAGCGACCGACAGCCTTGCCGACATCGTTGTAGATCAAGCCCTGCTCGTCGCATTGACGACCAGAAAGCTCCTTCGCATCGCCCTCAACGAGACGGCCGAATGGCACACCGTTCTCATCAACGACGTAGCCCTGCTTGTTCAGGATCTTGCCAGCGAGGATGCTGTTGTCCACCTCCTGCTCTTCCTCCTCGGGAAGCGGCTCGGCATGACCCTTCACATTGCCGTACTTGTCGACGATGTCTCCATCCTCGTCAACAGCGAGACCGATCAGGCGCTTCGGGTTGCCCTCGACAATCTCTCCAACCTCGTTGCCATCTTCATCAGCAACGCGGCCGTTTTGCACGACACGAAGACCTTCGAGACCAGCGAAAGGTCCCTCAGGCTTGGCCTCGCGCTCATCGTCGGGGATAAGCTCAACACGGCCAATGACCTTACCCTTGTCGTTCCAGATTTGGCCCTGGTCGTCGAGCTCCTTGCCCGCAAGCTCCTTGGCATTGCCTTCGATGAGACGAGCGACTGGTACGCCCTCGTCGCCAATGACAAGGCCGGCCTTGTTGACCTTCTTGCCTTGCAAGAACGAAAGATCGGCCTCTTCTGGTGGCGCCTCTTCCTCCTCCTCCTCCGGCTCGTAGCGCTCGGCATGGCCGACAACAGAGCCCTTCTTGTCGATGATATCACCGTCCTCATCGACCTCACGGCCGATAAGCTTCTTGGGGTCGCCCTCGGTGACGTAGCCGACCTTGTTGCCGTTGTCGTCCTCGACGAAACCATCGTCAACCACGTGAAGACCTTCGAGGCCAGCGAAGATAGACTCTTCTTCCGCATCCTCCTGGGGAAGAGTCTGCGCGCGACCGATGACATGGCCCTTGTTGTCCCAGAACTGACCCTCAGAGTCGGAGGTGATGCCAGACTTGGACAACTTCTTGGCGTCACCCTCGACGAGTTCGCCCACAATGCGACCGTTGTCGTCGATGAGCTTGCCGGCCTTGTTGACGGAAAGACCTTCGAGGATGGAGAGCGGTGGAAGCTCGGGGCCGGTTTCTTCATCTTCGGCCTCGCCTTCTGCGGCTTCTTGCTCATCTTCACCCTCACCTTCGCCTTCTTCACCACCTTCTTGCGGCATCTCAGGCTCGCCGTCCTCGCCGATGGTGGTGACGCGGCCAATAACATTGCCATCCTTGTCAAGAACGTCACCCTTCTCATTGACCTTCTTGCCAGCGCACTCGGCTGGGTCGCCATCAATAAGCTGACCAATTTCCTCACCATCCTCATTGAGAATCTTGCCCTTCTTATTGACCTTGAGGCCGTCAAGCTTGGTAAGATCCGGGATGGCCGACTCAACCGGCTCCGGTGGCGCCAGCTCTCCAAGCTCCTCCAGCAATTCGCGAGTGGCGTTCTCAGACGCTTCGCCACGGAGAACGTTCACGTGACCGATGACATTGCCGGTCTTGTCGAGCACCTCGCCCTTCTCGTTGACCTTCTTGCCGGCGCAGTCGGAGAGCTCGCCATCGCGCAGCTCACCAATCTCCTCGCCATCCTCATCGAGGATCTTGCCCTTCTTGTTGAGCTTCTTGCCGTCAAGGATGCGCATGTCGAGGACTGGACCGCCAGCGAGACGCTCAGCAGCGCCTTCGGCAAGGTCGAGAGTATCGAGGACATTGCCTTCCTCATCGACAACCTGTCCCTCCTCGTTGATCTTGAGGGTGTCAGGGTCGATCTCGCCGTCAGCGATCTTGCGCTTGAGCTCCTCGTCCTGGATGTTGGCGAGGATGTTACCACCTTCGTCAACGACTTCGCCAGCCTCGTTGAGCTCTTTGCCTTCAAGAGCCTCGATGCCAGGAAGCTCATCCTCGATGCCCTCGGCCTCGCCTTCGGCACCTTCAACAGCATCGTCAGCGGCACCTTCAGCGTCCTCGTCGGTAGCTTCGGCGTCTTCGCCAGCACCTTCGACAGCGTCTTCAGCGCCCTCGGCACCCTCCTCGGCGGCTGCGTCGGCTTCATCACCAGCGCCTGCAGCGGGGTAGACACCTTGCTCGACGAGGTCGGCGGCATCCTCGTGAATCTTGGCGTGGCCGACGACATTGCCTTCTTCGTCGACAAACTCGCCTTGGTCGTTGAGAGTAGCGTTCTGAAGCTCCTCTGGGTCGCCATCGGTAACGACACCAAGAGTGTTGCCTTCGCTGTCGTAGATGATCCCGTCGACTTGGCAGGTAAGACCTTCCATGGTATCGAGGCCTGGCAATTGGGGGCCAGCTTCCTCATCTTCACCATCCTCATCATCGCCTTGGCCGGCGTACTGAGAGTACTGCTCAAGGTACTCATCGACACCTTCCGGAAGCTCGGTGCCCTGTTCCTTAGCCTCATCGATCTGCTTCTTGACCTGTTCCGGTAGAAGCTCGACGCGGCCAACAAGGTCACCATCTTCATCCAGAATCTCGCCATTGTCGCCGATCGGGTAGCCGGCAAGGTCCTCAGCGTCGCCCTCAGCAAGTTTGCCGATGGGGTTGCCTTCGGCGTCGACAACACCGCCATCGTCCTGGACTTCGAGACCCTTCATGATGGACAGGTCGAGAGGAAGGCCTTCTGGTACCTGTGGCGCTTCCTTGGGGGTGGCGTCTTCGGCGCCCTCTGCAGCGTCTTCGGCCTTGTCTTCGGCACCCTCCGCGGCATCGTCGGTTTGGCCTTCAGCGCCTTCGACAGCACCTTCAGCTTGGTCTTCAGCGCCCTCAGCCTGGTCCGCGGCGCCCTCGGCACCGTCCTCGACCTGAGCCTCAGCGCCCTCGGCGTCATCTTCGGCGCCCTCGGCAGCATCATCGCCAGCCTCGTCAGTGCCCTCGCCAGGGACCTTCTTCGCCTCATCCAGACCCTCCTCTGCCGTGTCCTGTGCACCTGCGGCAGCGTCTTCAGCACCTTCCTTGGCATCCCCGGCAGCATCTTGCGCCGCGCCGGAGGGGTCTTCCTTAGCTTTGCCGGCTAAGCCTGAAGCTTTACCGGCCAAACCTTGTGCACCCTTCAGAAGGCCACCTTCTTGACCCTCTTCCTGTTGCTGACCTTCCTGGTCATCAGTCGCGTCGTCGTCGGCTGATTCGACGGTCTGGCCAGCTTTCTCTGTGGCATCGTCGGCAAGATCATCAGCATCGTCGTCGTCGTCCGCACCTTCAGCGGTGTCTTGCGCCTGATCGGTGGCGCCTTCTACCGCGTCGTCGTCGTTATCATCATCGTCATTAATCGGTTCCGGAGCGGCCTGTTCAAGACCTTCCTGGGATTGCTGGCCAGTCTCGCTGACTTTGCTGATTGGCTCATCGTCGTCGCCGCCGGCAGTGTCTTTCGCCTGCTCGGCCTTGTCGCCAACCTGCTGTTTGGCGTCCTCGGAAGCGTCTTTCGCGGATTGCTGTGCTTTGCCGGTGTCAGGCTTCTTCGGGCCAACAGATGGAGTGCTAGATTCAGGCTTCTTTCCACTCGCAGGCTTGGGAGTGGATGGAGTGCCTTTGGCCGACGATCCCGCCTGACCGAGCTTCTGGGGCGTCGATTGAGGCTTTCGGGTTAGCTTCGTCGGTGTCTTTGGCGCGGGCGTTTGCTTTCCAGCGGTCGGTGAGGGAGCCATGTTTTGGGTTTTGCTCTGCGCTACGGGAGTAGGTTTCCTATTAGAGCCGCGTGATCCAACGGGTGACGATCTACTAGGAGTGGGAGGAAAGGAGTAGTATGCGTATTCTTTGGTATTGCTCGTCATGCAACGTTAAGACGAGTTCGAAAAAAAGAGGAAAAGGGAGAGGAATGTTTTCGAGTGTGGCTAGGGAGCTGTGCATTGCTACGCCGTTCTATATACCTGCACGAGAAGTTGGCAGCTCTGGCTGGGATCTTCGACAGGGAACAGGGGAGGGAGGCGCGTCTTGCGTCCACCACCGCGAAACCGCGAGGAGGATGCAGATTCGTGACGTAGAGCAGAGTTCATGCGGGTTGCACGGGGGGAGCTCTAGGATAGCTCGCGCCTCAGTGTGGCCAATGTCCTACCACGCGGCTGGATCGAGCCGAGGGGTTGTGCGCGGATTTGCGTCGATGGATGTCACTTTTTGCGATCCTCGTTGGTTGCAACAGGAGAACCCTGTTTGTGACGGCATGGCGGCTCCACCTTGAGATGCAAGCCACGGATGATGTCACGGCGTCTCCAGCCTCTTGTGTTTTTTGCTGTACCGTAGTGGCTCTGATGCTGCGGCTGTTGGTGTCTAGAGCAATATAGACATTCGTAGAGTTGGGATCGTACATCTCTTGTCGTCGCTCGACTCACGATATACTGCCAGTCCCGCAATGGACGTTTGCAACGTCCAGCCGAGAGCCTCATGACGGCAGCGGAGATGGGTGGCTGGCTTGTGCGCCGCATTGACGCACATCGACGATCGGGAAGTTGGCCGCTGGCCGCACCCACCGCACCAGTGCCACAAGCGGCGCTGATCTGGAAGACTGGAACCTACGAGCCACATCCACTACTTGCACTCTGTGGAACGCGGCAGAAGCCAGCTGTCGAAAAAGAGATCAGTCGCCTCTCACACAGCTCTCCCCCTCTTGTGCTGTCGTGCTGTCGTGCTGGTGTGCCCAGATGCATCGATTCTGCCGTGCAAAACGTCGTCCGAACTGTTGGGAACGCCTAGACCGCTTCGGGGGCCACGTCCATCTTACCGCTGCGTCCGTCATGTTGGAGATGTCAATCGCGTGCTCGGCAGACGAGATTGAAGGACTGGAGAACGTGTGGCATCGCACACGCGAGATCCTGTTTCTTGTGGCTCAGCCTCTAACCGATATTGGGTGTTGTGCGAAAAGTGAGTTTGCACCAGCACGTTGTTGGTCTGAACTCTTGCCCAGTATTTAGTCTGGAGACAACGGCTGTCGGCTCTTCTGGAGAAGGTCGAACCGGGAACACGATTTCGAGACGAATCTGTAGAAACCACGAGATAACTCGTGTGATGGTGAGCAGTCGAAACTCAGTCCCAGAAGAAACGTGGTCTCGATATCTGCAAGATCGAGTCTGTCGAGTGCAGACCTGGAAGGAGTCAAAACGTTACCCCAACCCTAACCCTTACGTGCACTCAACAACATCTATATATATGTATATGTCTATGGGAGGCTGCATTACAAGTCGAGTTGGATTCAAACACGATGTTCTCTAAGGTCTTGGGAAGGGCGAATAGTGCAGTTGGCGCAGTATTCCTACAGCATGACATTGAGGGAGAATATCTGCAATGGGAGCAATGTCCGGTAGTTGTAAAGTATTTCAGAAGTCGGTGAGTTGAGGTGGAAAGCCAGGCGATATCTGTCGAGAGGTACCGTTCCGGGCCACAACGATTTGATACCGAGTCTCACTCACAGCAACAGTCTCAGTAGAACTATGGAGCATTCTGGTTGTATCGTGAGTGTATGAATTGATTGAATTGATTGAGATCCTCGGTCTTGTACTGCCGCATCTTCTTCCATGACCTCGAACAGGAACAAAGCACACCCAAAACCAGTGGTATCGCGCAGCAAAGCAGCCAAAGCAACACTCAAGACGGCCCCTTGCCCTCTTTAACACCCTTAACACCATCCCGCTCAAACCCAAGCTTCTTCATAACCCGATGACTCCAACTCCGTTGCCTTCTCTGACGCTCCTGCTGCTCCAGGACCTCTCGCTCTTTGGCCGCACTTTTACTCTTATCCTTGGCAGCCTCCTCCCGTTCTCGCTTCTTGTCAGGATTCAAGACGTCCTTCACGCCTTGCTGCATCGTCTTCGCTTGCTGTTTGGCGCCTAGGTATCCCTCCAGTCCAAGCAGAACAGCGTATGACCGCGAAAGGCTCAATCGACTGAGATCCGCGCCATGCTCCTTGAGACTCTTCATGAACTCCTCGAAGTTCTTCAGCGGAGGCGCATAGTGTCCGCTGAGAGGCGAGAGCTTCCGCAGCTGACCGCCTTTGATCTTGATCTGGCCTGCTGCTGCGACTCGAGCGCCGCGAAGGAAGGACGAATGCTGGAAGGCGCCGGACTGCTTGATGCCGATGTACATCCGGAACGATGTGTCGGCGACAAAGATCCAGCTGTTCTTTTTGGTCGTTTTCCGCAGTAAATTGTCCTTGATGGCATCCACGCTCATGTGGTTGAACTTTGCCAGCCCTTTCGCATCGTGGAGATCGGTGTTGACGTACTTGGACGAGTCTTCTTGCGAGCCAGTGCTGATGCTCGAGAGTGAGCTCGTACTCGAGCCTGGTAGAGATGGTTCGGGTTTGACGCCAGTTGTGACTTCACGCCAGGTCGGTGTGTCGTCGTCGACAGGGACGATACCTTCAATGCTGTCTTTGAACTCCATAGATGTAGTGATGGGCTGGTCGTTCTTCGAGAAACAGAAAAGGCCGTCTTTGTTCACATATACCAGGTAGTGTAACCTGTCGTCCCGAGACAGGTAGCGTACACGCTCTGTATCGAGGCGTGTCCTAGGTCGGTCTTCAAGATCTAGCTGCGCGCCTTCGCCGTAGTCCAGCCAGTAGAAGTAGTTTTCGTTCGTGTCCGCCTTCTTCCATTCGACATGATACCGCCGTAAGTTGCTGCCGTACTGCAGATATAGTCAGTGATAATGCCATACTGGCCTGGTGGTGGCTCAGAGAGTGTACTGTACCCTATGCTTCACATCTACCATCTCCAAGAAGTATTCCAACCCCATAATCTTCGCGTACTTCTCCCTCTCCCTCTTCTGCTGCCGCTTGCGCTCCTTCAACTTAGCTCTATCCTCCTCCGTTCCAACGTCCACATCGCTATCCGAAGTATCATCATCCCCAGCCCGCCGCGCAATCGCTCCCAATCGCTTCCAACGAGCCCGAGAATCTGCAGGAGATGCCGGCGAACTCCCTGATCGATGCTCACGCGACAGTGGTGCGGTGGAGTTGTAATACTTGGCTAGCACATCACATCAGCGCATAGCTGCCTTGTAGCATATATAGATATCCTCACCCTCCTTCATCAACTCAATCCACCTGGTCCCAGGGTCAAGCCCAAACCCATTCAACTCTCTCCTCGCCCGGTACCCTCGATAGTTCTTCTGAATCAACTTCGCAGCATTATCACGTTGTTCCTCTCCCGGCTTGGGCTTCGACCGTCTGCGCTCCACAAGCTCTCGCGCTCTCGCATCCTGCTTGGCCGCAATGTCGCGCAAGACATCTGCAGGTGGTACAACGAGCGGATCGCGCTTCTCCTCAACCTCTTCTGTTGGCATGCTCGTACCAGCTCAGTCATAAGTGCCGCGTCACCCATCGGATGCGCTGTTTAGGATGATGAGGTGGTGGGGGATATGCAAGTAGATTGAGCTGTGGCTGGATGCCTTTCGTTAGAACCGGATTCATGTACCTGACCTTATGGTCTAGATGCAATTTATTCCATACGAGAACAACGCGTACGGAGTACTCTGGTGGTTATGGAGATACAGATATGAGTACATGAAGTGGTTAGACTCATGAAGAACAGGGACGGTCTGCCGTGAACCCTTCGCCCCGGCTCGAGTGCAGTAGAGAAGCTTGATTATTACAAGAACAATGATGTAAGCACATCGTATCAGCGCTGCCATAGAGAACAGCATCTTCCATCATCGTCAGCTGTGTACCGAGAGCAAAAGCCCCTCTCGCCCTCCAGAACCTTCACACGCCTGATGACATCAAACGATGCCTGGTATCTTCGCTCCTCCCGTAGCAAACAACATCCCGTGCGCTTCATGTGCCTTGCGCGCCGCGTCCCCATGCATCACAGTCCTCACTTAGGTGTCATTAGTGCTGCCCAAGGACTTCTCAATGACATCCTACATCACCAAGTTGTCCTGGTGCCCACCCAGACCCTGTTGCGAACCCATCTGCGCATACGGCATAGCCTGATGTTGATCTATCATCGGGTACTGATCCTGCGGATGCATCATGGGCGCCGGATACTGCATGTTGGCCTGATGGATCTGCTGGTGGTCCTGCATAGGCTCGTACTGAAAGTGCTCCTCATGCTGCTGCATATTCGGAGCGCCGGGCTGGGTCTGCATGACCTCCTGAGCTTGCAGCGCCGGATCCTGCACCATCTCGCTCTCGTCCCCGATAGCAGCACCAGCCTGCTCACCAGTGTAATCCTGCGCCTTTTCGAACCCCGGATATCCGTCACCACGATTAATGATCTCGCCTGTCTTCTGCATCTTAGTCCGAAGCTGCGCCATCTTGCGCTTCGTACGCTCGCGCAGCATTTCGTCGTGCTTGTCGGTGTCCCAGTCGTTTTTGGTGAGGTCGACGAGGGTATAGAGTTGGTTGTACATGGCGTTGAAGACGACGTCGTTGGTTTGGGTACAAGTGTAGAGGCCATATTGGTGCATGAGGTCTGCGAGCATGCCTTGGGCGCGAAGGGGCCAGATATCTTTGCTCTCCACCCACTCGGCGGTGAGATGGTCGCGGCGACGGGAGCGGCGCTCGAGGTCGCGGAGCATACGTTCTTGGCGCTCGGCGGTGCGGCGTTTGGATTCTTCGATCTTCTTTTTGCTGCGGGAGTCGCGTTTGTTTGGTGGTGGTGCGACTGCGGGTGGGTTGAACAGTGTGCTTGTTGAGGCCGGCCTAGCTGCGTCTGGTGTACCCTTTAGTCGCTTGAGCTTGAGCTTGAGTTCGACTTCTCGCTTCTGCAAGGCAATCTGCTGTAGTTGCAGCTCGACTGTCTCTTCGTCTTCTGGTAGATCACCTTCGAGATCAAGCATAGCTGGGTATGGGTGTTGCGGTGTCTGTTGCTGAATCGCTTGGCGAAGCTGGTTCTCCAGGTTCACGTCTCCTGCCTGGTTCGAACCTGGTACTGGCGCGTATGGCGACTGGTATTGTGTGATGGTTTGGGCCTGAGGTGGCATCGCGGGTGGTTGTGTTTTCTGCCGGCCAACCATCTGCTCACTCATATCCATGTCTTCCTCGTCCTCGTCATCTTCGTCGTCTTCACCATCGTCTCCCAACCCACTCTTGCGCCGTGGTGGACCTTTGCCCTTCGTCGTGTTGACCTTATCGCCCTTTCGCTCGAAGACGCGTCGAATTGTCCGTGTACCGACCACGATCTGGTAATTATCGTACAGCCACCAGAGCATGTCGTCGACTGACATGTCCGGCTTGTCCTTCGTATACTCAAACAGTGCCTGACCGCGCGTTAGCCTCTCCAAGATCGTGATCGGTGGCTGGAGCAGCCTCTGTAACACTTACAGCTTCGATGTCAGCGCTGAGAACGCGATGTCTGCCAGTTCTACTCTCTGGCGGCTTCCCTATCCTCCCGGTTCTCTCGAGCTCCAGTTTCCATCTCCGAATGGTGCGATCGGACACGCCCGTCGTCTTCTCGATGGTTTCTTCATCCTTGCCCTGCTCGAGAAGGCCGCGCACCTGTTCGCGCTGCTCGGCAGTGTAGGCTTTCCCCTGTGGCCAACTGGTTAGTCGTTGTCGGCGTGTACAAGTCAGAGGGTGTCTACCATTTTTGTCAAGTGCACTACTATTGGCATGCAGAGAACTATGCCATGCGAGGTCGAAGTTCGGCTTCGGCTGCCTGTTTGCCGTAACGGCTTGGCGATCACGTGAAGCCATTAAGACGTACAACAGCATTGACGAACAGTAAAATATACTACACTACAAACAAGAGTCTGTCGAAAGTCTCGCGCTAAACGTCTCTCATCACCCAACCTTCATCCCTCCATACACAATTGCCTCCATATCTACCACCAACAAATCCACCTACTGCCCTGCTATGACAGCAAGTTCCTCAGACTGGGACTCGCGCTCGCCCCAGCTCCATTGAGCGTCGGCGTCCCTGGCGCCTGTCCTCCTTGCGGCGTCTCAGGTCCTCCTGTCTGACTGTCCGGCCGCGACTGACTGATCTGCGGGCTGACGTGCTGCTGCTGCTGCTGCTGCTGCTGAGGGAAATGCTGCTGCGGCGTAACTGGCTGGTGTTGAGCAAGTGCCGGCGGCATCTGCTGCGGCTGAGACGTGACAGTGTCAGGCCGTCCAGGTTGAGGACTGTTGTAGTTGTGTGGGCCGCCCATCATAGGCAGATGCGATTGGAAAGGCGAGCCCTGTGAACGAGGCGGTAGTTGAGGTGGATATCCCTGGTAATGTGGCGGCTGTTGATGGGTAGGCGACTGCATCGGTGGAGGGTGCGGAGGGTAATGCATGCCCCTTGGTGAAGCCATTCCGTTCGGCATCGGCTGGTTCTGCGGCGGGAATCCTTGTAGAGGCGGTGGCCGAGGTGGTCCTTGTCCATATTGAGGTGGCATATGGTTGGGCGGTGGCGGTGGAGGACCATACCCAAAGCTAGTCTGTCTTTCGTGCATATGCGGCGGTGGTGGTGGGCCCACGTGTGGTGGACCTTGAAACCCATTCGGCGGATGTGGGGGCCCGTGGAATTGTGGATAGCCTGGCCCCGGCGGTGGATGCTGACCATAATGAGATAGCCCAAGACCGTTGACATGCGGCGGAGGTTGAACGTGCGCCCGTGAAGGCTCATCCCAGTGCGTTCTCGGAGGATGTTGTGGGTGCTCCATGGGTGGTGGTGCTGGCGGGGCATTCCAACCATTGGTGATCGGATGCACCTGACGCGGTGGCGAAGGTGGTGCAATAGGTGCAGGTGGTGGCGGCGGAGGTGCAGGCTCCTCTTCCGGAGGTGGTGTCGGGTCAGTCTTCTTCTTCAAGAAGCACTTATGACACAGATACTCTGTCGGAGGATCGTTCTCAACCTGTGGAGGAAGTGCATCGGTTGCTATCCCATTTACTGCTGGGCTGGAGTCGGGAGGTGGCATTCCGTAGATGTGGGGTGTGTCGCCATTCAAGACTTGTTGAAGCTCTCTTGAAGGAGCAGGTGCCGCCTCGTGCATATGGGGTGGCCCATGCGGAGCTGGCGTGGTCCCCAACGGCGGGTACCGCTCAGGCATACCCTGCCACGCCCTTCCATTCGCGCCAGGAGGCATGAAGCGGATGTTGAGAGTATTCTCTGCACGGCTGCTTCCAGGCACACCGTTTGCTCGGTCGCGATGCTGGTCCGCAATCTCCCCAAGCGTCATCGACATCCTTCGAGGTGGTGACTTGGGAGGAGTGGCTTCCTTTGGCGTCGGCTCATGCTCTACAAGATGCCATCTTGGTGTGACGTCTATCTTGCACTTGGCACAGTGGCGTTGTGCTATCGCCTCTGGAGCAGCATTGAGTTGCGATGCGGCCTCTTCCGCCTCGATCTTGGCCTCGGCAGCCAAAGAGTTCCTGGCACCTCGACGTACTGCCGCTGCGATGCTGTGCGCAGTAGACTCTCTCCGACTTCCGTTCGTATTTGGTGTTGCCGTATGTTGTCCTTTCTCCTTGGCCATCTGAACGGAACTAGCTTTCCGCACCGTGCCGGTGAGCGTCAGATCCGCCTGTTTGTAGTTCTCGGAGAACACTTGCAGCGCGGTCTTGCCTGACTCGACATTCGCGACCTCGGTCATCGGATGGACAATGGTTTTGACCACGTGCTCTCTGCACCATATCCCAGCTGTAAGGGAGCCAGTCTCATCAGCGAGCGTAGCGGTGGTAACCTGATCTTTGCGCGAGCCTTTTACTGGCGTTACGTCGAAGCCGAATAAGTAGCCAGCCTCAAAAGCGCATGCAACGTGGAAGTTGGCGTTGCACTGAAAGCAAGAGACGCACGATCCTTTGTCCTCGCGGAGTTGGTTCGCATGATCCCGATTCTTGCACAACTTGCACACAGCTTCGTGCTTGGCCTGCGGTACTGCTTGGAAGCCCTCCGCGACTTCAAACTTGGTGGCGTCACTGAATCGTATTTCTGGCGTCCATACTGCGCATTGAACGTGGACCCAGTTGTTGCCGCTTGTCCGCTTCAACGGTTCTCGTGGCACGAGAGGTCGGTGCAGCGAGAACTGTCTACTGCGGTACTCCATGCGCATAGTGTCAGCCAGTTCTTTTTCCATGCGTTCCTTCTCGCGGGCTCGTTCGTCCTTCTTCTTGTGCGAAACCTTCGGAGCTTCCACGAGATCGATGGGTGTTTCCTCCGTCAAACATAAGCAGCATGAGTAGTCTGTCGATACTTGCGGGTTGCGATCGTTGGAGCATTGCTCGCAAACCCACTTGACTTCGCCGTCTGGTCTGATACCCTCATGCTCCCCGACACCAAAGCACTTTCTATGTACGGTGAGCTTGCAATGAGCGCAGGCGATAGTGTCCTCCTCCCCTTTGCAGATAGCACAAGACAGGATCTTCCATTGTGGCTGGTTCGGAACGATGGGTGGTGGTGGAGGTGTCGGCTCTTTCGGAGGTGGGAGAGGCTTCTCCTTCTTCTCATCGAGTTTCGACTTCTTCTTTGGTGGCTCGCCTGTGGTTTCGATCGAGGGGATAGCGCCAGGATGCTCGGCAAGCGGAGCATTGGCAGCATCGTTAGCTGCCTGGAGCTCACGTAAGAGTTCTTCGTCGATTTTGCGCTTCCAGGCGCGTCCGCCACCAGCGGCGACCTTCTTCGCGACCTCAGCTTCGTCCTCCCATTGTATGGCATATTTGCGCCACAAGCCAGCACAGCGCAAGCAGAGCGCTAGGAGCAATTTCGCTCCCTTTTCTTTCCCGTTCTTGCCATCCGAAACAACAGTCTGCCCAGGCGACACGCCAGGAGCACGTCTCCATTGCCGAGCGTGCGCAGTATTACAGAACTTGCACTGGAAGCCTCTGTTCTTCTTCACTGCCTTGTCGTTGTCGAAAGCGGAGTCGTCAGCGTCATGTGCAACCGACTGCTGCACCAGTGTGCCTGCATCGTTCTCCAGACGGCGTCGAGAGCCTCCTTTACGGTTGCCATAGTTCCCCCAGATCTCCCTGCCTTTGGGCGTCTTCTTCCAGAGATAGTAGAAGCGGACAATGTCGGAGTGCGGAAGAGCTGTCTTCATGTGAAGTCGCACCAGCCTGTGCTCCGACCCGTATTTCGCAACACCTTCCTCAAACTTCTGGAGCTCGACCTTACTAAGGACCGGTTCGTGAAGATCTTTGACACGGTGTACGCCCTTGAGCTGCTTGAGAGCGGCATCCGCATCGAAGTCGTGGGCTGTCAACAGTTCCAGAGCTTTGTCGATGAAGTTGACACCAAAAGGCGGCACACCAATGTCCCTGGCCATTGCCTTCGCCTTTCCTAGATAAGTTTCGATCTGCTGCTCGCTGGCTCCATTAGTGTGCTTAGCAGGCTCTTCCTCCGACTCCTCGGGGATCTTGAATAATAGCCGTGAGGTGTTTCGTGGGTCGGCGTTATCGTAGTCTTCGCCGCGCGCGACGTAACCGGGCGGCTCGTCATGCACCCACTTCGGTCTCCTGGCCTTCTCCTCACGGTCAGCCTCCAGGAGTGCGATTGTCTCTTTCGTGAGCTTCCCATCTTTCTTGTGAGTGGTATTCTTGGTGTACTTCTTCTTGATCTCTGCCGACTTCACCAGCTCAACCGGCCGACCATGCCATACTGTTGTGTTCGCCTGATGGCGAGGGCCCAGCCGCGAGCTGGCTCGAGGATATATGGCGCGATCATCGTACTGCAGTGCGTCTTCCAGCCTGGCATGAATTCCAAGGTACCGCATTGGCCACATCTTTGCCATGGCGATTTCGGCCTGAGTTGCTGGATGGTTGTCGACGATGGTGTCCCCTACCGGACTTGGAGCTCGTGTGGTGTCATTTGAAGCACTCGGTACCTCTTCTTCGGCATTCTCTTCTTCCTCAGCCTCTGTGACTTCGCCACTGATTGTAGGTGTATTGCGTTGCTCAAACTGTTTTTCCAATGCTCGACCGCACGGCCCGCACTGCCAGCCAAACCCGCGAGATGGTTTCTTTGGCAAAGGTGGTTGCACGCAGTTCATGTGATATGAGTTCTTGCAGTTGGCGCATTCGACAGAGTCACTTGAGGCACAGAATCTAGTGCATCGCTTGCACGTCTTGACTTCACTCGTCAGTTCTTTGACCCGTCCGATCTCGACAACCACGAATTTCCAACGCTCGTCGAGTGCCTTCTTGACCTTGTCCGGTACGTTGATGATCTGAGCGACCGGTATACACTCGTACTGACGACGAATGAAGCGGTCGAACACTTGAAAGAAGAAAAAGGAATCGCGCCCCTTCCGGTAGGCTTCCAGGTCGTCAATTTCGGATCGATGCTTGATCATACACTTGCCTCGGAGAGATGTCAAGGGGCAGATATCCGAGTGCATCGTGGCGTAGAGCACTCGAGTGTCGACGTTGAATCGTCCGATGTCCCGCGGTCGATAGTACCAGTTGACGCGTAGAGCATCAACGGGCGACGTGGGATCATCTGACTGGACATGCAGGAACTCCATTACCCGGCATAGATAGTACGGATCTCCGGGAGGCTCGCACACCAGGTACACGTGATCTGCGAAATATTAGCGTTTTGAATGGCTTTGTCGCTCGAGGCGGGGTAGGCTGCAATCTCGAAAAGCAGCACCTTGCAGTTTTTGTCAGGGGAACGCCACGGCTTACCGTTTACACTGAGCTTGCTTCCATCGTCGGCTACCAGCTCGCCTTTCTTATTGAGGCACGATTTGTGCTTGGAAAATGTCATCACATTCGTCTCGCGTGCGACCGTAGACACAGCTGCAATCGTAGAAACAGCTGCAACTTTCCGTGACGCGGCCGGCATGGGCCAGTTGGTGGCAGGTGGCGTCTGTGTTGGCATGACAGGTGGAGCAGCGGCCTTTCGCTTCTTTGAAGGGTTCAGAGTAGCGCTCGGTGTAGATTCTTTGTTAGTGGTACCATTTGCGCTCGAGGGAGTGCCACTGCCGCTGACGAGTTGTGCGCGTTTGGCATCGGTCGCGTTCTGGGAGGCTACCGATGATGCTGCAGGCTCCGTCGTAGACTTCTTCTTCGAAGAATATTCAAAGTCCATCTCCTGGTCTTCAGCGTAATTTGGTCGTGCATTCCCGGCCCTGTTCCGTGATCGCGTGCCGTAGTTTGCGGCATCATCAAGTTCAGAAGACAGTTTGGTGGGCTGCGGAGTGCCAGATAGGGCTGCGGATTGTGTGACAGCGGCGACTTGAGGTGGCGGCGCGGGTGGAATACCTTGCGCGGCTGTGCTCACCGAAGCGCTGGCACCATCGACAACAGCTTTAGCGTTGACGGCCTGAAAGGTTGGAAATGTTATCTCGGGCGGCGTAGGTGCAGCAGGAATTGCAGCACCGCGTGGGGTTCCGTTGACGCTCGTAAATCCCATGCTCTGATCGGCCGCCTGCACCGAGGCCATCGCCTCGTTATTCGACGCCGGCTCGGCCATCACAATCACACACACCTGTGGTGAGGTGCTGCATCAGAGGAGCCGACAATGGCGGAATTCAGTGTTTTCGTGTCGCCAGCCAGCGAGAGTAATTAGTGATGATGTTGTTGGCCGGATGACGCCGCAGTGGCAGATGATCTTATGACAGAAGCCCAACAACGACAACACCACCACCGGGCTCTTCAAAAGTGGATCGAACAGATATGCTCATGCAAAGTCCCGAATAAGTTGTCAGATGTATTGCCTGGGAGAGTCGGTATGCAATTATGTTTGGGGTCGCAGAGGGCTATTACGCGCCAGAGAAGTTTGAAGGAGAAAGATGAAGAGGAGCGAGGGAAGAAGGACGCTTGCTTGGACGATGTTCCCGAACACGCTAGACTGAATAAGCGAGCCTCTTGTATGTAGACCCTGACCACTCTTTTTCAACCGCATGTGAGATGCCGGTAATTAGATACACTCGTGGCTCGAGTATAGAATTCCTTTCTGTTGCGACGTTGTCCGCAAAATCATCCCATATGTACTGCGTTCATCATCGATCGTCTTTGGGAGACTCTCGCCCATGCTGACGGCGCATCGAAGGCTGTGTCGCGGCCATCGATGGAATCCTCATTAGCCTCGAGAGCCCCAGCTCGTAATGGCAACGTGAGGCCAATCAAAGCAAGCCAGGTGCGACACCCGAGGACATCTTTCTTCTGCTCGCACATTCCTGATACCTTTGACTCGTACCAAACGTACTGACCTTTCTTTTGATGAATGTATCTGTACATGTATCTGTCCAATGTACTACTTGAAGACTATGGCATGAGTGTTTTGCTGTCGCATTCCGCCTTGGTATGGTCGGTAGGATGCATTTGGAATGTCTCGGAAAGGTCGTCGAAATTAACAAGAACTTCAAGACGGATGAGCGAGTTCGCACTCTCTCGAAAACCGCCCATTTTCGCTTGTACTGAATGATGCTTGATGGTTTTGATGTTCGATGTTCATCATGCGGCGATTGCGTGAGGTGGGTTTTGGGGGGGATCGGCAAGAGAGCGATTATACGCTAGTATCTTGGCACGCAACGTCGCTCGCAAATATTTCACAAAGATCTCCTCTCAGCACGGCGAGAACAGCAGAAACTGACCGCAGTCCTGCCCATGAGTGCAGGATCTGTCATCAGAGCAGAGAGCTGAATATCCCTCTTCGAAATAAAAGGACAGAAGCGTCTTGAGTCTGTTGATGAACGCTGGGCATGGCATACTGGGGCGACGACTATTCGCGACGATGACATCGACTCCGAAGAGGGTACCGATTCCGAAGCATGGTGTGGATTATCGCAATACGATCGTTTTGGCGCCGATGGTTAGATCTGGAGAATGTCCGTCACGACTGCTCGCTCTAAAGTACGGCGCAGACTTGGTTTGGGGTCCTGAAACAATCGACAAAGCCCTCATCGGCACGACAAGGCACGTGAACCCGATCACGAACACTATCGACTTCACACGATTGTCCTCGAACGGAGCGAAAAATCCTGCACTCAGTCACGACCAGAGAGAAAGCATCATCTACCGCCTGCACCCGGAGAAGGAAGGCAAGAGATTGATCTACCAGATCGGAACTTCCAACCCAGAGACCGCCGTGCAAGCAGCCAAACTCGTCGCCCCAGATGTCGCCGGTATTGATGTCAACGCGGGATGTCCAAAGCCATTCAGCACTCTGGGTGGCATGGGCGCAGCGTTGCTCAAAACCCCAGAAAAGCTGTGTCGGATCCTTAAAGCTCTGGTGGAGGAGGTTGGCGAGCCGCACGAGATCGGCATCAGCGTCAAGATCCGCATCCTCGACACGCCTGAAGCCACGAAGGACCTTGTGACACAGCTTTGCGATACTGGTATTACGGGCTTGACTGTGCATTGCCGCACGACACCGATGCGACCGCGCGAGCGAGCGATTCGAGATCAGCTTCGTATGGTCGCTGATGTCTGCCGAGAGGCGGGTGTGGCATGCCTGATGAACGGTGATGTCACGTCTCGAGATGAAGCACTCGGCCTCATGTCAGAATTTGGAGCGGACGGCGCTATGATAGCAACGGCGGCAGAGACGAACCCCTCAGTATTTCGGCCTAAGTATGAAGGTGGCGAAGCACCGTGGGATGAGGTGGTCAAGGAATATATCACCACGGCGCTGGAAGTCGAGAACCGCTTCGGCAACGCCAAGTACCTCCTTGGTCAGATGATACCAGGCAAGCTGCCAATCTATAAGGCCATGACGAGTGCGAAAAGCTACACCGACATCGTCAAGACTCTCGGTCATGAAATTGAGCTCGGTGCCATGGCAGCGGACGTTGACCAACGACTGGAGATCGGCTCGTTCGAGAAGCCGAAACTGACCAAAGCGGAGAGGAAAGCTGCCACCAAAGCAGCGGCGAAGCAAGCCGAGCTGTCAAAGGACACACCTCAACTCGTCACAGCTGCTGGTATCAAGAGGAAAGCGGATGCTGCGCAACTCGACATGCCGCCGGATATTGCGCAAGAGCAGGCGCCTGCATCTGTGCCTGAGAGGGCTTCTGTGCTTTCGATCTGAGGTGGGAAATCGTAGATGGACTTGAGCGATATGTGTAGCCTGAGGGACCAAGTGCTGGACCACGGGCGACGTCAGATTTGATAGCGGAACATACCAAACAGACATGGAGACATGGACTGGCTTCACCACTCAAATGCTCTCAATACGTGTTGAGCTCGAGCTGTATGGGTATCATGCTAAAAGCAACGCTGAAACGCTTCCAAACCAAACCGTAAGCGAGCCTGGTCAATCATAAAATAACACATCGAGCAGGGTGAATATCGTCGAAGTCGGGGTAATGGCCACCGCAGCCACTGCCTTGCTGAAACTCGTCTCGCTGTCTTGAGAACTGTTGCATTATGTTAATGCAGCCATTGCGGGATCGTTGTCGTTGTTGTTGTCGTCGAGCGGTTGGTCTGACCATATCTGCTACGTCGGGATAATTCAGCATCGATGCAACTGCTTGAGAGGTGTTATCGTCCGTACATCATTTGGCCAGGAGTTGAAGCGCACTCTTGAAAGCATTGACGACTTGAATGTCTGGGCGCATAGTCAGTAGGGTACAAGGAATGGCTCCAAGAAGAACATACAGTGTTGGCGCTTATCTTCGAGCTCGCTTTCGTGATGGTGGACGAGAGTAGTTTGCGTTCGCATGCTGTGAGAAGACGTTAGCTGTGTGTGCATAGCGATACTAAATACCACGACTCACCGCTTGAAACTCCTCTCGACCTCATGATCGGCGCCAGCTTGGGCCCATACATTGAAATACTGCACAAGTTTGTTAGTCAGTATTAAGATCAGAAATCAACGGCACTCACCTGGCAGAGTGATTGGAATTCGTCAATGATCTCGTTCTCTGAATTGCGAAACTCGTCCATCTTCTTGTGATAGCGCGTTTCGTGGTTCTCCCAGTCAAAGTCTTCGATTCTCTCCGAGGGATCTGACATCTCCGAGGGACTGAGCGGATCTGTATCCTCCCGCGTGTCGGTGCCTTGGGTGGCACTATGGTAGGTGTCGTGACTGCTGTCGGGAATCTGCGTAGGTGCGATTTTGGCGGGCTCTCCTTTGTCAGACGTCGTTTCCGGCGGTTTACCTGAGCCTTGACATGAAGGCGGTGCTTTCTGAGATGCTAATGACTGGTTTGAGGCTGGTGGTGGAGGCGGACCCATAGTCGTAGTAGTGTGAGCTTGCATACTCGGTTTGGCAGCCTGCGCGTCTGCTGTTGAAGCTCTACGCTCCCCGTTGGTCGACGAATTGTCACCGGCCATGGTTACCGAACTGCTAGGCTCACTGTCCGCTTCTATGTTGTCGTGTGATCGCTTCTTTGAAGGCTTCGACACTTCATCCGGCGTGTCTGCTGGTCGAAGTGGCGAGGAACTCCCTGGAGAAGACGACGAGGACATGTGTTACGACTCAACGATTCTGTTCATCCATTGCATGAAGTTGTCGTAGTCTTTATGTACAGGTCGTTTGAAGAATCGAAGGAAGGTCCGCGTCGACGCGTGAAGTGGCTTGAGGAAGGCGCGATCGTTAGTCATCGCCTGAGGTCCGCCACCTCATGTTGGAGGTCACCCTTCTACATTCTTCACCACAAGACATGAATCCTAGGTCAGCCGATCCACCCGAGCACGCACTCTCCAGCCGTTGATAGACGATGACCACCCGTGTTTCACAACCCGGCGACTGAGGCATTAGATATTGGCTTGGCTATGAACCGCCATGTCCTACCACATCTACCCACTCTTCCTTGATAGAGAACCCACGCATACATCGCGATGACGATGGAGTGCGACATTTGCCGCAGAACATTCGATAAGAAAAGACAGCCGTTGTGTACCTCCTGCGTAGCCGCAACACTATACACCCCTCGGGTCGAACAAGCTGCAGCTCTTCTAGGCCGCGAGAAGGCTCACACTCATGTCGAAGCCGTGTTGAGACCTGGGAACGATGGGATCATCGCTGCTCTACCGGAGGATGCAGACTACGATGCGATCGAGAATGGCGTCAAATCGCATAGCTTTGAGCGAGCCAATATCGAAAAGCAGGCTACTGATACTCGGATCAAGAACATCACCGCAAAGGCCGAACAGCTAAGGCAGCAGATCGAGCAGTATAATGCTTTCACTGTGAAGCGGAATGAGGACAACGCACAACGAAAGACTGAAACCGCAGCAGAGCGGGCGAAGATTCAAAAGCAGCATGTTCGAGCTGTAGAGCCGTTGGAGGCGGCTATACGGAAGGCAGGCCACAGGTTGAACAAAGTTCATGGACGCACGGCGGAGGCGAGAGAATATATCTGCAAGGCCGAAAGCACGTTGAGCGGGTTGAGGAAGGTAAAGGATCGCGACGGCAGGTCGCTGTACTGGTTGGACGGGCTCCCAATTCCGGACCTCAGAGACATCAACGGCGGCAACGGCAGGATGGGAGTGGGGACTTTCAACACTTCGGACGGCAGCAAGCAACTTGCCGAACCTTACGAAGTCATCTCGGCCTCGCTGGACAATATCTCCCGACTTGTGGGACTGACCTGCCACTACCTATCAGTACGACTGCCAGCCGAGATCATCCTTCCGCACAACGACTTCCCGCATGCTGCTATCCTGCCTATCGATTCGTCTTACAGAGTGGACGACGTGCGCTATCCCACGAGTTCGTCAAGCCAGCTCTTGAAGTCGGATGCATCTAGACCGCTTCAGAAGGACTTCTCCCGCCCTCGTCTGCTCCAACTCGACCGACCCTTTCCCCAGCTGCAGAAAGATGACCCGAAGGCCGCCGCCCTCTTCCGCGAAGGTCTTGTCTTACTAGCATACGACATCGCATGGCTCTGCAGATCGCAAGGCGTAGACACTGAGACTACATTTGACGACATCTGCGAGATCGGTCGGAATCTATACAAGCTACTTCCAAGCGACACTGTTGTCACCAGACCATCCTTGCTCCGGAATTTGACATCTGCCACCAACAAGACCACAACTTCCGCTGCCGACACACCAGACAGCCAACCCAGGTTCGGCTCGCACTCACATAGCAGCTCCCGCCGGTCTCTCGCTGGGCACCAGGGCGTAGCACTCTTCGGCTCAGGCTCGAGCTGGGATGTCTCAGTACACAAGCTCACGGACCAGCTCAAGTCGTATCTTCGCCGTGAAGCGCAGCGTGCTGAATGGGACATCATCGACACGCAGGAGTGGGACGAAGAGCTCGAAGTCGAGCGTCCGGTATTAGTTGGTGGAACCCGACGTTCACTCGATGCAAAGGGCCCTGCAATGAGCGTCATGACTGTCAAGCCATCCGACGACGAAGCTTTACCACGAGTCACTGAGGCAGCGAAGGGCAACAGTGGATGGATGAAAGTGAGAGGAAGAGGTGGAGAAACATCATGAAATCGTCGCTTTGAGGTAGATACCCAAATTGCCGATACCAGTTTCCTACTATGGTACAGCCCATCGACCTTTTTGCCCCACCAATTTCTGTGCTCTGGCCGTTGATATCATTCATGTTACTGACTGCTGCCAGTCCGCCTCCCGCTCATGGTCTGCCACGTCCCCATATCACTTCCGCTTTTTCGCCAGCAGGAGCATCTACTTGAAGCCCTTGGTCAGGTTGTCGAACTCTCCCTTCGCATCATCACCCTTGTTTCCAGCGAATTTGCCGAGCGGATTTTGGAGGGCACCGCCGCCCATGTTCTTGATGCTGTCACGGGCTTGCTTGAGCTCCTACATTGCACACTCCGTTAGCGTTCTTCTCACAACAAACAGCTTGCTGGTGGCCCGGAAACCCTTCGCCTTGGGCCTCGAGGAGGGCATCGTACCTTCTGGTCTCCCTCAGGAATGTTGTCGATGGCCGCTTTCGTCATGTAGCTGGCTTTGTTCTCGCCCATGTACTCGAGGGCTTCTTCTTGGAGCCACTTCTTCAATTCGGGAGGAATACCGAAGCTAGAGACGAAGAGTTGTTAGTTGGGTGGTGGTGGGAGGGGGGATGGTGGAGGTGGGCGGTGAGAGGTTTTTTGGACTTACAAGACAACGTAGCCGGACACGAGGCCAAAGACCACGGTAAGGGCGATCAGGATGTAGGTCGACGTGGCGTGGTTGTAGCCTGCCATTGCTGCGGTTGTTGCTTGTGGTGTTATTGGAGTTATAAAGGTGGGGAGAGAGTAAGTGGTCGCGTGCTTCACTTCTTCAAGAGGTTGGAGAGAAAAGGTAAAAGGAAAGTCCAATGGTGAAAGGAGTAGTACTTAACCTGCTTTCACATGCTCACCGATGCTCCTGCCGCTGCTCGTGCAAGCCACAGTACATCAGGGGCGTCAATGTGAGCTCAAACATGATGCTTTTTGTTTGTTCGTCCAGCATTAGACCTGCTTTCTTGCCCCGCTATCCCACCTTGCCCACGTCATCGTACATTCAATGTTGCACATGCGAGACGGGTGGGTCTAGATTCGCCAGCGGCTGCTAAGGGATACGTGGTTGATCGTGCCTGCAGGCTCTACTGACGTTAGTTAGTCTGCTCGTGGCTATTTCAGGTACCGCCTCAGAAAGTTGTGTCTTGGACTTTACGAACGACTTCCATCAAAACGATTGAAACAGGACCTACCAAGACACTCTCTCAACCATCAGGTCAGCCATACAGACACCACTCGTACCCCCCATCGAAGCAAAACCAGCTGACTCACCTCCCAACAGCACCAAATTAACCATGTCAGGTTTCCAAAACAGCAGCGGCACCTCCTACGGCGGGCCAGGCCAGGCCGACCGCAGCATCCTCGGCGACATCAGCGGAGTTCGCCAACACGCCAACCACCACGCCGGCAACAGCGCCGACGACAGCATCTTCGGCAATGCCCTCGCCATGCTGCAAGCGAAGGAAGGCAACCTCGCCAACGAAGATGTGGATGAGGACCACATGGTGAAGGCACATAAGTCGTTCTTCGGATCCGACTCAAGCTCTGGGGGAGCAGCAACGAGCGGAGGCATTGGAGCAGCGTCGGCGATGCAAGCACTCAAGATGTTCAATGGAGGCACCAGTGAAGGAAGCAGTGGGAGCAGCCAGCAGGAGTTTATTGGGATGGCTATGGGGCAGGCTTCTAAGCTGTTTGGTGAGTTGATCCTAAGCCTTCTAGGTTCTGGTGGAGGATATATGCTGATGTCGAGGTGTAGAGAAGCAGCAGTCCAACGGAAATGTCGCGGAGGGCGAGTCCAAGGAGAGTGCCGTGCAACAGGCGGGAGAGATGGCTTTAAAGATGGTAAAGCACTGATGGGTAAACCTTGATCATATCGGAGACATCGCTAACCGTTACTCAGTACATGAAATCGGAAGCTGGTTCGAATAGCTCCAGCGGTGGCGGGCTCATGGGGTTGGCGTCGAAGTTCCTTTGATCTCGCGAAGCATTTCTAAGATCTGAGCACTTCGATGGAGGATCAACTTAATGATGGATGAGGCATATAGAGGACAATGGAAAAGTAATGTCGATATGACCACGATTGATTGAAACTTACGCTCGAAAAGCCTGTACGAATCATATTTCCATAGTGCCAGCTCAACGCGATCGTCCAGCTTTGATTGTCTATGTGTCCTTGGTGATACGTTTGGTGGGAGTAGTTGCATATATGCATATGTCCGTATACATTGTCGGGAAAGTGTCAAGAGGAAGAAGCTCAAACAGCCATGCACAGACCCCTTCTACGGGCGCAATAATCTACGACAGCATCGCCGTTGCTTGAATTCTCCACCACAACGCGTCTCAAAATTGAGGCCAATCTTGGATGAAGATTTGGATCAGCTCAGTATGCGATTTTGCACCGGAAATGGCCGCCCTGTCGCGTCCTAGGAGTACCACAAGAAAGGTCAATAATGAAAGCACGCAACAAGCCCCTCAGTCGGCCAACACACGACCGCCCCACACGACCAGCAACCACCACCACGCCATATCAACATCATCGGCATCCGACGACGATGGACCGCCGGCGAAGAAGAGGAAGTTAGTGAGCAGACCCAAGCAGAGCACACTCGACCATTTCATCTCCAACCAATCAGCACCTCTAATCACGCAGCCGCATGGAGACGTGCTGGAGAAAATTAATGGCACCCGCAATGTACTCAACATCACCGAAGACGATATCACCGCCCCATCCTCAGGTGTGGCGACGCCAAAGACGAGCAGAGTGCCTGGAACCACTCCACAACCCGCCAATGCGCCGGGCAAGAAGGAGGAAAAGCGAAGTCTACGATCACACGATGACGGGCCCAGGTTGAAGAGCGAACTGGCCATATACTTTCCAAACTACGAGGACATAATATTCGAGGTGGAGAGGGAGGAAGAGTTCATTACTGTCGATACCACGCTGTATATCGCTGAGGATGCACCCAAACGACCCAAGCCGGAGCAAGCTTCACCCAGCACGAAGAGTGGCAAGGCTGCGAAGGGTGCGGCATCAAACGTCCGCAATGGTGCTATGAACGGATCTCAGTACCCTGCTACACCACAACGCAGCAATTCGAACCAGTTCAATGGGAGCCCGAGCCTTAATCTGGACCTGATCTCCCGTACCATTCCCGATAACCCAGAGGATCCACTGTCCGACGACTACTACCTCAAGTCCCACAAGCGAGCCGAGCGCAAGGAGAAACAGCTCCGCAACATCGAGAAAGAACGAGCGATGCACGAGAAAGTGCAACTCGATCGACTACTGGATGGCTTGCAAGGCCACGACTGGCTGAAAGTGCTGGGTATCACTGGCATCACCGACGGCGAAGCGAAGAAGTTCGAAGCGAAGCGAGATTACTTCATAGCAGAGGTGCAGGCATTGGTCGACAAGTTCAGGCAGTGGAAGGAGCAGGAGAAGAAGCAGCGGCTTGATAGAGAGGCTGCGCAGGCCGCGAGGGAGGAGGATGGTGAAGACGAAGATGGGTCCGAGAACGACAGTGTTGGACCTCCGAGCAGCGATCTCAATGCTTCGGCGGCGAGGCAGCTGCAGCAGGAGACTGCGAGCGCGCTGAAGTCGTCATTCACCATCAAGCTCAGCTCGAAAGGAAAAGAGCCCGCTTCGGTGACCAGCACGCCCAGAGCTCCGACTCTACCATTCGCGGCCCCATCACCAGATGTACCGATCTCGAGCTTCTACGCCAAACGCCACCTCCGAGAAGCAGCGTTGGGAAAGTCGAGACACGGACGCAACGTTACTGCCTTCGGCCACCCGCTGCCCGAGATGCCGGAGCGCGAGTTCGAGTTGCCGGAGGATTATCTTACAGTGGACACGCTTCGTGCGAATGCTCGAGAGAAGCGGAGGAGGAAGAGAGCAAGTGTCGCTGATGCTGCCGGGTGAGCTGATACGAGTAGATGGAGTGTATTGGTACGAGATGAATGCATGAATGGTGTTGAACTTGAGGTATGAGCGACTGCATGAATCATTGAGCAAGGTGTCTGGGACTACGGAGGGGATGGGGCCGTATCGAAGTTCATCACATTCGAACGCTGTACATATATCGTATCAGCCTACTGCCATACACACGGAAGAACAGGCTAATAACTCTGATCTCTCGGTCATGATCTGGTGCGTCTGCCCTGAGCAACGACTGTAGGCGCATCATCTCTATGTTTGTTCTCGAGAATGCCGTCAAATACTATCTTACTCGACCTGAAAAGTTCTCGCGAAATGCCGACTAGTCCTACGGACGACGGTCTTTCTTCTCGTGCCTAGTAACAGCGTCTTCGAGACGACGTCTTGTCGTATAGTAGTAATATATCGGAATATTAAGCCGATCGAGAACCTGGACCATCGGCTCGCACTTGTTCTGCTCAGTAGCCTACCAAGGGGATGCTCTTGTATAGAAGCTCATCACTTTCGAAAAGTTGTAGCAAGTAACCCGAGTAGCCTCAACGAACAAGACGTTGTTGTTTGAATTCATTAGACGAGCAGAAGCTACACTACAATAAAAATACTGCATTGCACCCACCATTGAGGCAGGTCCTCCTAGCCGCCTCCATCTGCTGAGGCGACACCGAAGCCGCTGGAATCCTCTGAAGACCGTTCGTCTGCCAGTAACCTACCCTCCTCCACCAACGAGGCGTCTCGCCGTCACGCCAGCCATCTTCCAAAGGAGCAAGAACCAGGCCCTCGAACATGACCGTGTCATCCTCAACCAACACGGCGCATCGTAACAGCCAGATTACTGTACCCTTTTCGAAGCCCTCATCTGGCCAGAGGGTTGCGTGCATGATGAAGTAGTTCTCGTTCCCCATGTCACCGACGACCTGCGAGCTCCAGGAGTAGTACCTCGTGCCCTCGCGCTCCCCAACAGTGGCTTCGAGCATAGGGGCACTGAAGTTGAGCTTGCATATTGTTCCGCTCCCTTCTACATGAGGCGATCGAGGGGGGTTGCTTTCATCCAGAGACGCTTCAACCTCTATCTTCCAAGCTAACCGCCTCTCTACGCCAAAGTACCTGCGGCTCCAGATTGGTTGGATCCTACCGGTTACAGAGCCCCACGACCACGTTGGTGCGTTGACCCGCAGGCCCGTCCTTTCTGGAGTCTTTTCCAGGTCGCCGTTGCAGTCAACCCAGTGCCACCAGAGTAGCTCTGTCGTCAGACGAGACACAAGCAGCCCATGGACAAGCTCTTGATGAGCTTTACATGAGATTGAGTCGATAATGCCTGCGAACGCGGCCATGCGATCTTTGGTCGGGTACCTGAGCGCACAGCTCGTGTAATACTCCACTAGATCCGCCCAGCGGTCCTGGTATGCCTCTACGTCGGCTTCTGTTCTTGGAGAATACCACAGATCCTGCTCGCCTGCAGAACCTTCGGTGATAGTGTCAATACTGCCGGTCTTTGTCGATGTCTCTGCTCTCGTCCCGAGTTTCCTCAAGTTCGCATCATAAGGGAGCCCGAGATCCTTGTACGGGTGGTGCTCAGCTCGTCGCACCTTTCTACACTCCCAGTACACCATGAGTGAGCCAAAGTGCAGAGTCCGCGGCGGAAGAAGCGTTTCTTGCAGCACCCAAGCTCTCTTCGTTAGCGGATACGCTGGGCCTCGATACAACCTGGGAAAATGTCCAGCCCAGTTTCCGATCCGGGCAGCGTCCAAGATCGTAACCACTCCCGAGTCAGGATTCTCGTGGCGCAAGGGTTGTAGCATCAAAGGGTTGCGAGAACTAAACAGCCCCTTCCGGGAATGGTCTGCCCATTGAGCTGCTAAGCAACAGTTGGCGTTGGCGTAGTAGCCGCCCATCTGCTTAGCTTCATGGTCCCAATCGTCGTCATCGTCTTGCACAATACACAGGCGATCTACCCAGAGGTAACGATAGCCAAGATGACAGGTAGCAGCGACCGCATCTGCGACTGTCTGAGGTAGATCCTGAAAGTTTATCCTCTGCTGCAGCACTGCCTTGTTAGTCTTCAGTAACTTCAACTCGCCGTCAGTCTCTTTGCCCCAGCAATAGCTCAGGATCAAGTATCGCACGTCCGGGGCTGGAGTGTTGACAAGGGACAGAAACTTAACGTCTTCGTGAATCTCGATTAAGCGAGTGGGAGCCTTTTGCTTGTTGTCCTCCCTCCGCACTCCGCAGGCTTCGCCATGCTTACTGATGCACTGGTCCAGCCAGGCTCTAGCTGTTGCGAACGTGGATTTCGAAGATGTACAGTCCGCGAAGTCTGTCATGGCATTCTCCTGAGCTGTAATCGAGTCACGTACTTCCGAAGCTGGGACTTGCGAGCCTTCGAGAACCAATTCCCAGCTCTCGTTACGCTTCTCAGAACTGAAATACACGATTTTCATCTCGGAGGAACCTTGACTATCATTATACTCCACTTGCGCAGCCCACGCTCCATGTTGCGATGTACTATTGTTACTTCGCTGATGGTCCTCCAAAGGTGAGGGTGGGAGCGAAGCTTGGAGTAGCGAGCACAAGTGACATCCTTGGGACGCAGAGTCTTCCAGCGCCTTCGAGGACGGCTGACGGGGGACTACTCCAGTGGATTTCGTTGCGATCAGAGCTCGGCAGGCGACGCAAAGGTATCCCAGAGGCCAGGGGCAGCCACGACGTCCGATAGCCCTGGCAAGCTCCAGGTCGGTGTCCATGTTTCTGTCCTGTCATAGTGTGCAAGTAAGGATGAAGAGACGTGGAGTGAAACTGCATTTGTGAAGTGTCAGAACAGCGATGTCCCCTGTACCTGCCTGATTCGTCGATCGCGGACCGAGCTACTGCAACGGGCTCGCACGTGCAGTTTCCCACGCTTGTCTGTTGCTTCTAGAACTTTTGGAAGCTCAGCGTCGAAGATTGAGTTCTGAGTGACAGATGTCAAACATGCGGAAGCAAACTTTTACGATTGTGTGCTGGTCGAATGGTGTTCGAGATGTCTCCCCGCAACATGGAGGCCCATGTGTGTCGCAAGGGTCGCATGTTGGCCTCCACATGTGCATCCCGACGCCACAGGCATCATCTCGTCGTTCAACGGCAAAAACGGTGCGTATACCGTGACCGCGATGCCGGTGTGAGCTTGCTGCCCCTCCCCATGGATCGAATTCAGCCGGGAGGTCAGCTGTGAGTTTGCGCCACTGATCTTTCGATCGCAGTATTCTACGGCCACCTCTCACATCCCCTCCCGTGGTCATCGCACAATCTACCCTGGAGAGCCGCAGTTCGCTTCGGCACGCTACCTTGCAACGCCGCACGCGATCCTACCGCTCCCTGCAAAAGACCCCTCTGCTTTAGACGCCTGAGTCCTTTGGTGCATGACCTCACCTCTTCCACACATTCTGTTAACCTAATCACTTGTACGAGGAACCATCGTTGGCGTACCTAATTTATTGGAGCTTCTCAAGACCAATGTCGCCCACAGCTCGATAGTACTACCTCACGTGGATGGTTCCTCCAACATCGCAGCACCGAGACTGGTACGAGACGTGAGGAACGCAGCGCGAGGGCGCATGCGACACGATGTCGTTCTTTGGGAAGTTCAAGGGTGCGCAAGTAGGTCATGCACGACTACCGAAGCGAGGGAATGGACAGTGTCACTGACGACGTCCAACCAGGCAGCACAGAACGCTCTGTATAACTCACCGGCGAAGAAGGACAAGGACTCGGGTGCGCCAGAGCCTACAGCTTTGGAGAAATACTTGAAGAACATCACCGAGCCCATACGAGTCGATGGAAGCGACAAGTTCTTTGGGTTTGAAAATGTACGTGCAAGCTTCCACTTTTATAAAAGGCATGGCTAACGTTCTTTGCGCATAGTACGGGTCTACCTGGTATGAAGCTTCCCAGCTGGTCCCGCAAGACTCGAGCGTCCTCAGCTAACACACGACTAGCTACGCCAACTCTATAATACAGTGTCTATACTATTCAACGCCCTTCCGATCGCACGTAATAAACTTCCCCTCGCAAGACTACCTGCTCACCCTCAAATCGCCTGACGACGAAAACGCGAAACCCTTTTCACCCCGATCTACGAGCACAACACCATGGCCGAATCCCACATCACCAGCGCGAAAGGAGCCTCCTGCGCCTGGCTCGCCTCAAACACAAGGGAAGCCAGAAGAGACGAAAGATTCACCAGAGTACCGTAAAAGAATGGCATTGAAGGCAGGACCGGTGTTGGATATGAGGCACGATAACGCGAACAAATATGGCATGGACGAATCGTTGTTCACGGCGTTGAAGGACATCTTTGACGCCATCAAGGACAACTCGTCTCGGTTGGGAGTGATCAGCCCGCACAAGTTTCTGGAGATTTTACGGCGAGAAAACGAGATGTTCAGATCAGCTATGCATCAGGACGCACACGAGTTCCTGAATCTGTTGCTCAATCAAGTGGTCGATAATGTGGAAATGTTCGCCAAACAACACCCGCCAATAGAAGGGGCGAAGGCGAATGGTGCCGCGCGAGAGAGAAGCCTTGCGCTGGACACATTAACAGGAGCGGTGGTCAAACCACTCTCGAACGGCTTCGACACACATTGGGTCCACGACCTCTTCGAGGGCCTGCTTACATCGGAGACACGGTGTTTGACATGCGAAAATACATCACAACGAGACGAACCTTTCTTGGATCTTTCTGTCGATCTCTCTGCGCATACGTCTGTCACATCATGTTTGCGAAAATTCTCGCAAGAGGAGATGCTGTGCGAACGAAATAAATTTCACTGCGACAACTGTGGCGGTCTGCAGGAAGCCGAGAAGCGCATGAAGATCAAGCGATTACCACGGGTACTCGCATTGCATCTCAAGCGCTTCAAGTACACCGAGGATCTGCAGCGATTACAGAAGCTGTTTCATCGCGTGGTGTATCCGTTCTACCTTCGGCTGTTCAATACTACAGATGATGCCGAGGATCAGGACCGCTTGTACGAGTTGTATGCAGTGGTCGTACACATTGGAGGCGGACCCTATCATGGCCACTATGTCAGCATCATTAAGACACAAGATCGAGGCTGGCTGCTCTTTGATGATGAACTTGTGGAGCCAGTCGATAAGAGCTACGTGCTGAACTTCTTCGGTGGCGAGCCAGTACCTGGGCTGCAGGACGCGAAGCAGCTTGCGTGCGCATACGTTCTTTTCTACCAAGAGACGACGCTAGAGGCCATGCTACATGAGCAGGAAATGGAAGGCCAACAGCCAGAAGCAGCGGGCAGAGCGTCTGACGTCGAGACAGCAAAGGAAGGTGTGTCGCCTACCAAGTTCGCTCCCTTCTCGCCCGGCATGGTCACCACACCGATCAACGAAGAGCCAGATGGGTTCGAGAACCTCGCACACGCTGCGACTGCGCCTGATTTCGCCGCCGCTGCAAAGACGCCTATCGAGCCAACGCAGACCATGCCCTTCTCGCCCGTCATGCCAACCAAGTCGAAGAAGGAGCGCAAAGCCGAGGAGAAAGCTCAAAAAGAAAAGGCCAAGGCCGACGAGAAAGCAGCAAAAGAGAAACGATGGGAGGCTTCCCAAAAACGCGTCGAAGCATGGCGAAAGCAAGAAGATGACTTGAAAGCCGCCCTCGAAGCCAGCAAGCAGACTGCGGTCGACGATGCTGCTAAGCGCGGTGACGATCCTGCTGTCGTCAAGGGCGGACCGGTGAAGGAGAAAGAGAGCGGGTTGTCGCGGTTCAGGCACAGTAGTATGAGTCTGCGCGGCAAGCCGAAGCTCTTTGGCGGGAAGGAGAAGGACGGGGAGAAGCTGCCGGCTGTTATGCAAAAGCCGAGTGACGGTAATGGGGTCGCAAGTGCTGAGGCTGGCGCGGAGGACAAGGCGAAGAAGAATCGGTTTAGTCTTGGGAGAAAGAAGAGTCAAGGAGTGCTGTGAGGTTTGGGAGATGATGAGGGGCTATGTGCATGGCGTGGATGTTTCGGCAAAGCACTGCGCGCCAAAAGTGGCAGTAATTTTGGTTTGAGATACCTCGGAGCGTGGTCTGATGTGATCGTTGGCGTGTATAGTACTGTATGTGCATCTATTCATAACGGTTTTCACGCATTGCAGATGCTACCCAGCCTCAGCTGGCGAAGGCGTGCATCGTGGAGTCACCATATCCGCCCGCTGCTAGAATCCGCACAGCGCTCGCTCGTTGCCCTTCCTCGGCTACTGCGCTTATACGGCCTCATAAGCATGACCCCGTAGGCAGAGCACCGCTCAGCCTCGTCTGAAACGTCTTCGGTGTGCGTCTGCAGGCTGCGCCGCGACCTCCTGTTTTCTCTCCGGCATGTAGTGTGTCCGCGACTTTGATTTGTATCCATCATATCCACATGTCTTCGCTCAGCCGAAGGCAATGGAGTATACGATAATCAGAAGGTTGAGGAATATGAGGGGTACTGTAGTATAGTCAGCACCCTTCTCGACAGTAGAACTTGTCGCCGCCACGTACTCCTCATCAACGTCCTCACAGAGTTGATCAGATTGATCAGCTTCGCCTTTGCGCTCGCGTTGTCCTGCATCGCGCCGCCGAAGGAGGGCTCGCTCTGTGAAGAGTTTCCCCATCCAACTGTAGTTGTCAGTCTCAGCTTTTGGGGATGCGGTTCGGATGCGTACTTCGTGCAAGGAACCTGTCTTCGGAGAGGATGGCGATGGCGTTGACGAGGAGGATTGATACTATTCAGTTGGTGAGCCAAATGTATTTACGCCGTTCGTGTCTTGAAGTCCATCCGTACCTTGAAACAGCCCGCCGAAGCTGGGCAGTAGCATTGTTGCCATGGTTGCTCCAGGTGAGGTCACTCAATCGCACACGCTGATGTCTTTGACGAAGAGTAGCGGCTGAAGTCTTTGTGCGATCAGAACAGTTGTTGGTGGAGCAGTCAGCAGCGAGAAAGTGCACATGCACGTGTGGTCGAAAGCTGTCAACCTCAGCGCTTGGCGATCTCGAAAGATGGTTTGACAATGTCCCTTTCTCAACACTACCAGTGGCGAGCGTTGCAGCTGCGGACCTTTGGGATGCCAGAAAGTAATGGAGTCCAAACGGGGAGGCTGTTCGGTATAAAACATGTTACATATGCCTACCCTTCATCTTGCTAACACAGCGTCTAGATGCTGCCCTGAACCTCCTTCTCCCGACTGTGGTCTTGATCCATCTATTCTGTTCGCCATACACGAAAGTCGAGGAGTCGTTCAACATCCAGGCAGCTCATGACATACTGGAGTATGGTGTCCCTTTTCGAAACTCCTCGGCTGTGATCGCGAGCAAATTCGACCATGTCGACTTTCCAGGCTCAGTACCACGCACCTTCGTTGGTGCCGTGGTGCTCGCCGGCATCTCGTCTCCCTTCCAAGGACTGTTCTCCTCCTCGGATCAGCTGCAACTCTTCGTACGCGCGACTTTAGGCCTCGCCAACACTGCCGCTCTCTGGCACATGCGCTACGCGGTCGAGACGGCGTACGGCAAGGCTGCTGGTCGTTGGTTCATTCTACTGCAAGCAAGCCAGTTTCATGTCATGTACTACGCCTCGCGTACGCTGCCCAATATGTTCGCCTTCATCTTGACGACAGTTGCACAACGCAATCTGATCATGGTCAAGTCAATGGCTGCGAGATCGCAGCGGAGCATCAAAAGGCGACGGGTGGCGTTGTATCTGCTCACGATCGCTGGTGCCATATTTCGCTCGGAGGTCGCTATCCTGCTGGCAGCAGAGACTTGTTACATGTTGGCTCAACGGCGGGTTTCCATCGTAAATGAAATCATCCCGGCTGGTATCCTCGGCGCTACTATCGGTCTGCTTGCGACGGTAAGCATCGACTCCTTCTTCTGGCGCCAGTTCCCGACCTGGCCTGAATGGGTTGGCTTCTATTACAACACGATCTTAGGCAAGTCCTCCGAATGGGGCACCAGTTCATTCCATTACTACTTCACCAATGCCCTGCCGAAGCTGCTGTTGAACCCGATGGTCCTCGCGGTGTGTATACCGGTAGCTTTGCAGTCGAAAGCAGTCGGCCCTACCAGCAGAGATATCTTGTTACCGCATGCTGCTTTTATCGCAATCTACAGCCTGCTTCCGCACAAGGAGTGGCGATTCATCGTCTACAGCATCCCAGCTTTTACTGCTGTGGCTTCATCAGCAGCTGGCTGGTTCTGGGTCCGGAGAACGAGGTCGATGCTTCACTGGTCACTTAACATGCTCATGATACTATCGACTGTCGCGTCGTTCGTGACCAGTCTTGGGGTGCTGTACTTCTCGAGCTTGAACTATCCTGGTGGCGAAGCGCTGCATCGGCTACATCTGAGGACTACTGCAGAGGCTAACGAGTCCGTTCGGGTTTACATGGGCAATCTGGCATGTCAGACAGGTGTCACACGTTTTCAGCAGATCCGGCCTTCATGGACATACGACAAAACTGAAGACAAAACCACGTTACTGGATCCGATGTTCTGGCAACAATTCGACTACGTGTTGGCAGAAGTGCCGGAGCGAGTCATTGGCACATGGTCGCCCGTTGACATCGTCTCTGGCATCGCCGGCATTACGCTCCATCCTTCGGAGGAGGATGACGTACTTCCGCTGCCGAGCGGTGCGTTACAGATACTGCAGGGACCAAAGAGGCTTTACTCTGCAGTCGCAAAAGTGCTACAAGGCAAGGTGACTGGGGGGTACTGGCCAGCGCCACAGATGGACCCGAAGATCTATATTCTACAGAAGCAACAGATAATGCTGTCTCAGACGTAGTTCGACACCCTGAGATATGGTCAGTCATACTCAACGAATCTCGAAGACCGGCGTCCACAGCACGCCATAACACGTACTCGATCAGATTCCCGTCCGGATCACGGCAATACACGCTTCTCAGCCTGCCTACCGCGCCTGTGCGATCCACCACTTTTCCACCTTCGAGGATCTGCGTTGCACGTGAGCAGCAGTCGCGTGAGCGGATATATCGGTCTGCAAACCTCAATACCAGCCTCCTTCCAGCTCGCCAGCACCTTGTCGATTGGGTGCTCGGTGATGAAGCAGAGATCACGGCTGCCAGGTTGCACGCGCTCTGCTTTAGGCTCGAACTCCTTGCCTAATAGGTGAAGATTCAGCTTCTGGGACCCGAACGTGAGGGCGTGCCTGTTACACGATTTGATCAGGACAACGTCGCGGAATGCATATTCGATGGCAGATACCTGTCTACGCCATTGGAACTGAAGACTTCATGCTTCATCCCGAGACGGGAAGTGTAGAACTTGGCGGTAGCTTCGATGGACTTGACAGTCAAGACGACATGGTCGATGGATTCTACGGCAAAGCTGGCCATTCTGGAATATTACGCCGGCAATTGGTTGCAAGGATGGAGATACAGTGAGCCCTTGCAAAGAAGTAGCTCAAGCGAGCTTCAGGTGGGGGCCTTGATGATACTCTGTAACGCTACCGAAGGTACCTTAGGTTGTCGGCCCAACCCAAAATCCTTGAAGCTTCCGCCTAGTCGCTTCCTGGTACAAAATAGGCAACACGATACTATAAAGTCCCTGGAACATTGGCCTCAGTTTTGGAACTGGAGAACCACGACTGTCAACCATACATCATGTCAGCAGTAGCAAAACTCGCACCAATCTTCCCATGGGACTATGTCGTTCCCGACAATGCGTTTTGGGACGGTATCACCGAATCAGAAAGCAAAGCATTCGTTACTTGCTTCACCCCAGAAGAGATTGAAGCCATGACTCTAGACTGCTCACAACCCCGTGAAACCAAACTCCAACGACTCCGATCCATCCTAGCCGACACACTCGCAACCAGGGAGGCCGATGCAGCTCCTCTACTACTCCGCGACGTCGACCACGGATCGTGGAGAAGCCTCAAAGGCGGCGTTATCACCTTGGACCGTGCTCTCGGCACTGGCGAAAGCGAGGAAGCTACCGCGCTCTACTTCTACGAGAACGGAGCGAATGATGGGAAAGACATGAGCGCGCTGCTCTGGCTGGCCGATATCTTCGAGCGAGAGGGCAAATATGGTGCAGCCGAAACACGCGCGCGACAGGGTCTGGATTGGATCAGTGGGCTCGAGAAGCTGGGTCCTGACAGTCCGCA
>JAABUW010001595.1_pt1 | contig 37286 bp, 64 predicted proteins | sample 5560081 | NCBI WGS metagenome assembly JAABUW01 (sample SAMN10711882, study PRJNA513363) | rock metagenome | isolation source: Antarctica rocks | place: Antarctica: Victoria Land, Knobhead sud | reverse complement strand
GTGTGCCTGGCGGCTGGCTGTGCATAGCAGGTGTGCCGGGCGGCGGGCTGTCAGTTGCCGGCGGCGGGCTGGCTGGCACGGCAGGCGGTGGCGGGGCTGCTGGGCCGGCAGGACGCTCGGGAAGAGGAGGGACAGCTGGCGTGCCCAGCGGCGGGCTGAAAATGGCAGGCGGGCCGGGAGGCGGGCTGGGTGTTGCAGGTGTGCCCGGTGGCGGGCTGGGTGTTGCGGGTGCGCCCGGCGGCGGGGTGGGTGTGGCAGGCGAGCCCGGCGGCGGGCTGGCCGGCACGGCAGGCGGCGGTGGGGCTGCTGGGCTGGCAGGACGCTCAGGTAAAGGAGTACTGGGAGGCGGCGTGCCAACTGGCGTGCCCTGCGGCGGGCTGGGGGTTGCTGGCGTGCCCGGCGGCGGGCTGGGGGTTGCCGGCGTACCCGGCGGCGGGCTGGCCGGCGCGGCAGGCGGAGGCGGGGCTGCTGGGCTGGCAGGACGCTCAGGCAGAGGGGTGCCTGGTGGCGGGCTGGGGGTCGCTGGCGTGCCGGGCGGGGGCCTCAGTGCTGCCTTTGGCGGCGGCTTCGCCTTGATCGGCTTGCATTTGCACATCCTGTGCTTGTAGCACCTCTTCCAGAGCAGCTTGCGCTTGTTCTCTGGAATGTAGCACTTTTTCACATAGTAGCACCTTTTCTTCGTGCCTGGCGGGCACTTGTACTTGGGCGGCGGCGGCGTGGCTGCCAGCGGCGGCGCCAGCGGCGTCGATGGGGGGACGGGGCCGGCGGGGCGGTCTTGCAGCGGCGATGCCGGCGGTGGCGACGCTGGCGCGGCAGGCGGCGGCATGGGCGGGGAGCTGCGCGTCACAGCACAGGGCGTCAGCGCCAGACGGGATGATGGCAATGGGGCACAGCCTCCAATACCAGATGCTGACACCGTTCCGACTTTCCTTTACCCTCACAGTGCTGGGCAGCGCATTTTCTGCGTGTCTCCTGAGGATCGCTGCCGCGGAACAACAGCACGCCCGTCAGCTGAGCATGAATGATGACCAAAGCTGCCGAAAAATGCCACAGACCTGACTGGTGACTTCATAGCCAGCGAAAGGAGGAACGGCAGGAAATGCATGCCTGGCGGGCGGTGTGGGCGGCGGGGAAGGTGGCGGGGGGCCGGGCGGCGGGCTGGGCGGCGGGCTGGGCGGCGGGCTGGGCGGCGGCTGTTTGACCTTTGGCGGCGGCTTCGGCTTGATGGACTTGCATTTGCAGACCTCGACATCGTGGCACACCTTCCAGAGCAGCTTGCGCTTGTTCTCTGGAATGTAGCACTTCTTGACCCAGTAGCATTTTTTCTTCGTGCCGGGCGGGCATGGCGCGGGCGGCGACGGCGGAGACGCAATGCCAAAAGGAGGGCTGGCAGGACGGCCTTCCAATGGCGAACCCGGCGGCGGCGACGCGGTTGGCGCAGCTGTGGGGGTCTCCGTCGGCATCATGGTGGGCGCATCCGTCGGCGGCGGCGGCAACGGCGGCGGCGGCGAAGCCGTTGGGATAGCAGTAGGGGTCTCCGTCGGCATCATGGTGGGCGCATCCGTCGGCGGCGGCGGCGACAGCGGCGGCGGAAAAGCCGTCGGCATAGCAGTGGGGGCCTCCGTCGGCATCATCGTGGGTGCATCCGTCGGCGGTGGAGGAGGCGGCGGCGGCGGCGAAGCCGTCGGCGCGGCAGTAGGGGTCTCTGTCGGCATCATGGTGGGCGACTCCGTCGGCGGCGGCGGCAGGGACGCCGTCGGCGCGGCGGACGGCGTGTATGACGGCGTCTGAGTGGGCATGTATGTCGGCGCCTCCGTGCAGTCGCAGGTGACGTCATGGTAGAAGGGGCCGCAGGTGGTGCACAGCTTGTCCTTCAGGGTCGACAGGCAGGCGCCGTCGCAGGCGAGCGGCGGCCCGCCATTGCCGTTGGGCATGTACTTGTCGCTCTGAACATACAGCTTGATCTTCGAGCCGCACTGGGCCTTGACCTTGAAGCCGTAGCCTGGCTCCTCCCTGCAAGTTGGGGCACATGGAGTGATGTAAGTAGGTGTTGTTCCCATGGTGGGTATGTGCTGTGGACAGTCGTAGCAAGCTGCGTGTGACCTCGCTGCGCAACCACGCGGTCGTGTCTGTGAGGGTCAAGAAGTGCAAGGTCTCAACCCAACATCACACAAAGCCTGCTGCCTCGCTGTCAACGGTGTCAGCGGCAGTGCACACACATCAGCATGCGCATAAAATGGCGCGCGCAGATGCATGTCGCCGCAGGAGCAGCAGGAGCAGCAGCAGCAGCAGCAGAGGAACAGGACGAGCCACATTGCAGCAGTATGTCAGAACCAGGAAGAACATCGCTCACTTTGAGCCCTTGCAGCCGCTTGTGCCGTCCTCTTTGATGTATTCGGCAGCGATGAAGGCCGGCTCTCTGAAGGTGTTAGTTATCTCAACCTGTCCCAGGCCCGACTTGAGGCACTTGACGGAGGTGCAGCCCTCCGGGAAGCTGCCCGGGCAGGGCTGTCCATCGGTGCACTTCGGGCAGCCGCCGCCGCCGCCGCCGTGCTGGCGATTTAGCAGCTGCCGCAGCTGCAGCGGCTGCGATACCGCCTCCGCACTGGTGCCTGCAGGGCATTGAATAGATGTGCGGTCAGTGGAGCTGGTAAACGAAGGAGAGCAGAAAATCAAGCAGTTGAAGATTGGCAACCAGGCACAATGGAGAGCCTGAGCACAGGCCGTGCAGATTGTCCCAGCATCAACTTTTCATTTGTCACGCAAGATATGACTTCATTGCTGCCTTGCGCCTTCTTCAGCAGCCAGCAAGAAACCTGGTTGTCTCAACAAGCAGCGCTTGATGCTGGGCCATCCACCGGAAATTCTGGTGCGGGCCATACATTGCATCGCCTGATGCCGCGTGATTGCACACGGCTGGTTGCAGCATGCCGCCGCCGGCCAGGCCGCCAAACGATGTGGATCACCCCAGCCTGGCACAGCAAAGAGAGGCTCGCAGAAGAATGTTTCTTCAGTGCCGCACCGGGCGATGCACTGACAGCCAGGAGCAGCAGAATGGTCGCGAGGGATGCCGTGCGCCCCGCCATGCTGGCAGGCCGCCGGCCCTCACGCGGCCTTGGCTGCTGGCGGTGCAACGCCACCGGCGCGCCCAGGTCTTCTCTTCTTCCTGCCCGCAAGGCGCCTGCGCACACGAAGGCAGTGAAAGTGAATGAGCAGGAGAGGGAGTCTGCGCGTCATCAAACTTGAAGTACAGCGTTGGCGCCGCCGCCGCCGCCTCGCCTGCAGCGATGGCGGGTGCGTGGCCTGCCGCGGCGTGCCTGCAGGTTCGAATCGAGAGCACTGAGTCGCATGCAGGTCGACAAAGCTGCAGGACAAAGAGAGCGGCGGCTCTATGTCCTTCCTTGGAATACGAGGCAGGTTCAAATGACCCTCCGCAGGCTGGTTAGCCCTGTGCAGCCTCCAATGCAATGCATCCGACGTCGATGCACAAGGAGGTTCCTCTAGCTTCCCTCGTCAGCTAGATAGACCGCAAATGCAGACCATGTGCTCCAACTCGCCGGGCAACAACACGAGTGCGAACCAGCTGTGGACATCAAGCTCGATCCTGCAGGAGCTTGTACGAAAGCTTGTAGGCGTTGTAATTCGGAAGCCTGCACGAGTTTTGAATTTTCTCGTGCACGAAAATGTGGCTCCGGCCGGCAGATAGGGGCTCGGCTCTCTATCTGCTCAGGCACTGCGCGGCAACAGGCCGCCGCTGTCGTTCGCAGCTGGAGCACAGAAGCAACTTTTCGAAAGAGTTTCCGTCTTCCGTGCACACGACACTCGGCTTTGGTCGCCAGAGACAAACGACATGCATACGATTCACAGGTTGAAAACCTCGTCAGCAGCTCGACGTGCTGCATCAGTCCTGCAGGCGCGTTGAAAACCTCGTCAGGATCGACACCAGGAGCGGCGCCCGCCCTACCATCACTAGGCCAGCTGCATGTGTGCGTGTGTGCCGACTTGCCCCTTGCGGACGACGACTGTGCCCGAGACGCTGCGGCAGACTGCCCCGCAGTGTAGTACTAGCGTCTAGTACTAGCTTCGGCGGTGGTTCGTTCAACGATCCTGGGCGCAAGACGCACCGGATTGAGCAGGGAAGTGCTCACAGCAAGTGCACACCTCTATCTGGGCGTCCCCTCGCCGTTATTTATCGTGTCGTGCAGCCAGCGAGCTCGAAGCCAGCCGAAAGTGCCGGGGATTGCGATTGGAGCTTTCGAAGTATTCGCCTGCAGCAGCGTCGGCTTCTGGCCACCCCTCACACGAGCGAGCGAGTACTACAGTTTGACTTCGAGGACGGCCCGTCCTAGGGGTCGGTTTTTGGCACGTGCTGAGATTCAGTCATGATTTCATCAACAGCGTAATTGCACACGAGTCCTCTGCAGCGACTCATCGACTCGCTGTGCTCAAATCGTTCGGTGATCGTAGAAATTATAGTCCACATCAAAGAATTGTTGTGAACCTTGCGACGCACGCAGCCACTCATGAAATTGATGTTGTGCTCAAAGAGTGCAGCGGGTTTGCTACTGGATCAAACATCATATGCTACAAGTGTGGGACTGCCAGCTCCGTCCTCACATCCTTGCCCAAGCTACAACTGGTGCAATGGCTGATGCCGTCAGCCGCCAGCACTGCACTACGCTACTGCCCGCCGCACACACACATCGTAGCGAGCGCGACGACGCGATGCAGGTCATCGAGACCTGCGGCATCAGCAGTACACATCGTATGAATGAAGGCAGCTACTTGGCCAAACTGTTCGTTGTTCCCAGAGACACTGCAGCGACGCAGTCGATCACAACAGGCAGGCGCACCTGCCGTTGGGAACTCGCTGCCGCATCTGATCCAGCAGGAGCTTCGCCATCGGCAGGCTGGCAGCCAGGTGGACTGGCATCAGGCCGCCGGCATCAGCAGCACACGGCTGCAGACACGCAAACATGTGCCTTCAGGATGTGGATGAGCTTGAGAGCAGCTCCTTGCCCAACAAGTATTGGTTGAGCTCTGGGGCTGCATGCACTTCCATCTGTCAAGAATATGAAAGATAAAACCGACAACTCAGCTGCCGCTCACCTGTGCACCATTGCGCAGCAGCATGACCATGACGCGGTGCGCTGCTGGCATCGCCGCCTCTGACCTCGGCGCGGACGCCATGTAGTGCAGCGGCGTGCGGCCCGTCGAATCGCAGGAGCAGACGTCCGCGCCGGTGTTGATCAGCGCCGCTGTTATGTTCACGTCCAGGCGCGCACACGCCACCCGCAGCCGCCGGTCAGTCCTGCAACGCGATTGGAATGTGTGGGCGATGTGCCCTGAGCAGGGACACAATGCCATCACAGCAGCTGAGGCAGAAAGGGGACAGGCTGTACACATCGTTAGACAGATCAATCGTCCTCTCTGGCAGTCCAGGACCAGCAATGGTACTCCACGATTTAAAAACATGGAGGACGCACTCGGAGGTGAGCTCCTCCTCGAGCTGGTGGGCCGCTCTGCGCCGCTCCGCATTTTCTGCCCGCGTCTCCGATGCCAGCTGCTGCCGCCAGCTTTGCCGCACGCCAACGCTGGCGCGCCGCACTGTGGCGCGGTGCGCCTGAGCTGCCAGGACTGCAGCCGCGGCGACCTCCGCCGGCGCGCTGACCGTGGCACGCAGCAGCCGCTCGTCTTGCGGCGGCGCCGCTGGCCTTGCAGGTGCTGAGTATGCTGTGCGATTGCCGTGGGCCGCCTGCTGCGAGCCGAAGTCGACGGTCTGCAGGGTGGACGTCGGCGACTGCACCTGCGGCGGCTCCGGCAGCTTGATCTGACGCTGCGGCAGCGTTGCTGGCGCCGCCGCGGCCGCCGCCGCTGGACTCCGCGATTGCAGCATGGAGCTGAACCAGCGGCTGTGCGTGGGGGCGGAAGCCGGGGCTGATGGCGGTTGCGCCGCTGCGGCGTCGGCGACGCTGCCGCGCAGCAGGTGCAGATCGCTGGCTGCACTGATCATCTCCGCCGTGTCCATGCATTCGTCGGCGTCAGCGCTGCCAATGGCGCAGCCGACACCGCCGGCACGTGGTGCACCGCCGTAGCAGGCCACTGACAGTGAGTGCATGCCGTCGCTGTGCGCCTGCAAGTCAGGTCGGCCACAATTAACCCACTATCAGCACTTCCATCAGCAACACGCACCGACGTCAGGCAGACGATTTGGAGCGGACGGCCACTACGGAACACTGCCGCCAGCACGCTTGAAGGCGCGCCGGGACGGAAGATGCAAATGGAAACCAAGCAAACAGCGCAGCGTTGCTGGCCGAAACCACCAGCCCTCAGCTGCCGCGGCCACTAGGAGACGACAACCGGTGACAGGAGGCACTGATGCTGAGCAGGATTCGACCCGAAGGCTGTTGGAATTGAGATATTGGCCAACAAAGCATGTAAGGAGCCTCTAGACAGCGCACCGTGAGGCGGAATAAGCTCGTGGTAGCCGACTAGACAAGACAGCACCGGGCCGGTGATGAGCAAGCCGCCCCTGTGTCGCCTCGAGGTAGATCACGCGCTAGATTGGGCATGCAAGTACTCGCAGAGTTGTGCTGGGGTTTGGGGGCGTGTATGAGTCGCCAGCTGTCGCGTCTCCTATGCCTCGCACACTCTCAGGCGAGGCAACATAGCAGCGAAAACAGGGGTCGGCGAGCGTCCCTGCCCGTACCCTTTCGCATCTATATGACTCCCTGTTTCAGCTCGGGGCCGGCGGAAGCTCAGGGAGCACGGCCGCACAAATGCAGGTTATGCGAAATAGGTTGCCAGACCGTGAACCAGCGCGTACATAGAAGTGAAAACAGGGTTCGGCGAGCGTCCCTTTCGCATCTATATGACTTCCTGTTTCAGCTCGTTGAATAAAAGGGAAGGCTGTGCATAAATGCGAAACATGGACGGACGGGCGAGCGTCGCCGGCAATACCTTTTCGCGTCTATGTGCGTCCAGCATTGTCAAGTACTATTTTTCGGCGGGAACTCCACTTCGAACCGGCAGGGCTGCAGCCTAGTGACGGATTAACAGCTGGCTAAAAAAGACGCGGCTGTGCATCGCGCGTGCATATGCGCTCTCCACGAACACCTAGCTGCTTGTATGTGTGTCTTGCCTGGATCACGCCAAATTTCGCCGCCGCGACTCGATTCCGGGGCTAGTACAGGAAGTCATATAGATGCGAAAGGGTACAGGCGGGGACGCTCGCCGAACCCTGTTTTCGCTTCTATGTACGCGCTGGTTCATGGTCTGGCTGCGAGCTGAACCAGGGAGTCATATAGATGCGAAAGGGTACGGGCAGGGACGCTCGCCGACCCCTGTTTTCGCTTCTATGTACGCGCTGGTTCACGGTCTGGCAACGAGCTGAAAAGGCCGAATGTGGCCCATAGACGATTAATACACCTACGGAACATGCTCGATGCACGGCCACTGGAACCAATGTTCCAGTGGCCCTGGTGTCGGAGTGCTGTTCAGTTCTATTGAACAGGAACTGAACAGATCTCCTTCGCACTGCGCGCACCAGGCGGCCGCCTTTCCGTCGCGTTGGCGGTGTATGCCACGGTGTGATGGGCAGCAATCGTGCCGAGCAGCACGCTGGGTCTGCCATGTGAGGGGAATTCAGGATTTGCAGAAGGTGCACCAAGCAGCACAGAACCAGCATGGTGGCGTCCGCCTCAAATGGCCCTGGGTTTAAGGTTTCGAGTCGAGGGTTTTGCCGCAGGAGAGCGCACCGCGCGGCGTCGAGACCCAGCACGGTGGTGTCCACCTCCATGGCCTTGAGCGCGTCGCCCGTCGGCTTCTCCGCAAAGTCCACGATGCGCCCCGTGTCATCAATCTGCACACATGGCGCCGCACCGTCAGCGCGCCATCGCCATGCACACGTGTTCCACGTCCATCCCTTTCGGGTTGCAGGAACGCTCTGTCCTGAAAGAGGTCAGCATGGTAGCCGCAATCCATGAGCACCACTGGTCCGTCCTGTCACTGCATGCTGCGACAGCCGGCTATGTGTGAGATGCACCTTCATGACACCGAAGGCCTCAGCACGCGCGGCGTCCATGGGCAGCGCCGCCACGGTGATGTCCGCGCCCGACTCCCTGTGCTTCTGCACGAACGGCCCGTAGTCCATCCGGTACAGGTGGTCGCCTGTATCAGATTCACACGGTTGTTTTTGGCCAAGAAACAAGCCATGAACTTGAGCGCCGCCAGTCAGCAACAGTGTCACCGCATGGTGGTGGGTGCAGCACTTGCACACTGTCATAGTGATTGGGCGCCCAGGGCCGCAGCTGTTCAGCCTGCCATTTCTCCTTCAAAACAGTCAAAGTTTTCCTATCAAATATCTAATAGGGACCCACCCGAAAGGATCAAAAAGTCCTCCACTCCAGTGCGGGTGGTGTTGTCAAACAGCCAGAGGTACTGCCGCACCGCGTCTGCTGTGCCCTGCACATGTGCACAGCGTGCGGCGGGTTGCCAGGACCTTGCCGCAGGTGTCGAGGTAGGTGTGCGCAAGCTTCCTTGCAGTCCACGTGCAGGAGAATGCTCGCCACTTGTGCCATTCCATCAGATAGCAATTTTGTGCCGCACCTGGAACCACTTTGTGGAGATGGGACTCTGCGTGGCCGCCAGCACCTCCACAAAGCCCTCGTTGCTGTAGCTGCCCACATTTGCGTTCTGCAGCGCAAAAGCGTATTTTGGATCACAACGCTCGGCATTACTCTGACAACAGTGCCTCCGCTCAGCGAAGATCAGCACGACAGCGGCTACCGGAACACGCCCTGGATCAAACCGCGAAAACTCGAGTGTGGCCACTCTCCACGATGCTGCCAGGCACAACAGCAACACGCAGTGCTCAGCGGTCAGCGGAGGAGAACGACGCACATAGGCGGAGGCCAGGTGGCGGTTCAGCGACGCGGAGTTGAACTGCGTCATGCAGTAGATCTTGTTGACGCCGCTGTTGATGCAGTTGGACACCGGGATGTCGATGAGACGGTAGTTTGCGCCCAGCGGCACAGCGGGCTTCGCCCGCGTCTTTGTCAGCGGATACAGCCGGCTGCCCGCGCCGCCGCCCAGAATGATGCCCAGCACCGTCTGCGAAAGGTTTCAGGCGCGTCATCAGGCCACTGCCGCCGCTCGATTGGGACGTGACGCCGTGCGCAGGTTGCTCCACGGAGTCGGCGTGGACTGTACCGCCGTTTGATCATGCGCCGGCATCCTGCATGCGCCGGCAACGGAAGATGACATGCACACCAAGCATGCTACTGGATCCCACCTTGGACATCTGAAGGCCCTCCTCTGCCGCTCGCTGCATCCGGCCCGCCTCAAAACTGTCCGAAATCGCACGCTCCAGTGAGTTTACGGGCGCCTGCACCGCTGCCCGGGTGACCTGCATGGAAAGGGGCAGAGCGTGTTCGTCCGGTGCATGACAAGCGTCGACGGTCGCTCACAGCCCCGCAGCAGCGACATGAATGATTCAGATCACCTCGACTCACCTGGTGCCTATGCTGCCTGCACTGCTGCGTTCTGCGCTGTGCCCCAACGACAGGACATAATTTCCGAGATGACTCGATTCCTGCGTCAGATCGTGGGCTGTCAGGCACTGCCCAGGTTGACGGCCTTCGAAAACCCATCGCAGACTGTTGTCAGGAGGATAGAGTATCATGCGCGTGCGTCACACCCATCGCGATCCCACCTTTCTGCGATCCCAGGCGAGAGCCTATCTGCAAGGATCCGCCAAAGGCGGCCATGGCTGCTAAGCGTCAGCGCCGGCCCCGGCTCGGCGGTGAACACCTTTTGCGGTGGCTCCAACTCTGCACTTGCCAGATCCCGCCTGATCAGGCGTCGCGCAGTAATTTACTGCTGTCGACCGTCTGAAAACACAGCAAGCCGCATAAAGTGCGCCAAAAATACACGGCATCAGTGAAGCCAGGAGGGCATCGGTTCCCTTGGACCATCTGTGAGTCTGAGAGTCTCATTGAGTGTCATTGCTGGCACTTGTTGGCCCTGATAAGCAGCGGTCCAACGCTTGCATTGATGCCTCTACCATTAAAAGACGATATCTGATATATTAATCAAGCTGAGGATCTGGGCGTCGCGCTCGCAATGATCGACCACAGTCGGTGGGGTTGCAAGCCGGGACACACGGTTTCCAGTGCAGGTGCAGCTGCTCGTTCACACTCTTCTAATGTAAATTTCCACCAGTTCAAGTTTCAACGTGACCTAGCCCTTCTGGAAGAGCACGAGGCAAAAACTTTTACTTGTGCAAATGTGCGGGGGCGTGCCCATCGCGAGGGGTTGCAATCGACATGCATCATGTTTGCATCCACGCTTCCGTACAGCATCCACCGCTTTGGATCGTTTTGATTCGACTGATTCAGATGAACAGGATCCACAATGTGGTCACACTTGCATCCACGCTGCCGAATAGCAGCTGCCGTTGCATACCAATATTGTTTGACTGCTTCACTTTGAGACCACCCCACTCGCTGCTCGTGTCTGCAGCACAGGGACAACCGCGTGCCATCCAGAGAGTGGAATGGACCGCCCCTCGGCCTTGCTGGAGCTGCCGTCGCACATCTGGGACGTCATGGCAGAGCATCCGTCTGTCTGGGACACTGTGCCGTCTGGGACAGCTGCGCCGCTTGCCTGGCCTGCAGCAGGTGGGCCTGGATTCCACACATGCGTCTGAACTGCCATCAAATCAACAGGCATGGCAGAGCACCTATCTGGCTGATTTCCCATGCGCCATAACCCACAATGCTGATGCCTCCTGCAGGTTCTGGGGTTGGTGGGCCGATGGCGTTCTGAAAGAGCTCCAGGGCATCAGCGTGGCAGTGCCTGCCGACCGATTCCTGCAGCAGCATGCCGACCAGAGCGGCGGGACCCGACTGCTCTTTCAGCTTTCAGATCAGCCATCACAATGGCTGCAGCTTCTCGGCCGGTTCCTGACGATGGCCGCGCCGCCTGGTGTGCCGCTCGCGTCCTTCCTGCGGCAGCCCGCGGCGGCGGCGGCCGCAGCGGCAGACGGGGGTGCAGTGGCAGACGCAGCGGCGGCGCAGCCGGGTCTGTGGGTCACGTGCCTCCGGGCGTCAGGCACAGCACCACACAGCCCGAGACCAACACGGCGGTCAGCGGCTTTTGCGTTGGGCACCTGCCACAGGTGCCCGACAAGAGCCCTGGCATCAGCATCTGCCTGCTCATCAGCGGTTCAAGCTCGGCCTGCTCGTATCACTTCGAGCTGCCGTCCGCCAAGCTGGCGCTGTCGGGCGGCAGGGCAGGCGGCGCGGCCCGAGCAGACTTGCATCTGGAGCAGATCCGGCCGGTGCTGCGGCAAGCCGCAGGCTCTGACCACGCCTGACATGAAACATCTGGTCTCCCGGAAGGGTCCAAACATGAAAGCCGGTGCTCATACAGCCTCGCTCCCTCATACTCTTTGACTTGCGTTTTAATCCGCAACATTTTCGTTGTGATTCTTGGGCGTGGAATGGGCTGTAACTTCACGCATTCTTTGCGTGCTTTAATGAATCGGGGCAGGGTGTGATGTCACTGCTGTTGTCCGGCTTGCAAGTTTGTCCGGCTTACAAGACTTGTAGCTGTGCCCCTGTCAAACATTTGACGAAGCTTCATCGACCGCATCCCCAAAGAATGAAGCCTCGTGACCCCGGCTTCGAATGCAACAGGCTCTTAACCATTGGCACACTCGCTGGGATCAAGGTGCCGTGCCTGCCAAGCACGCATCCCCATTTCAGGCCTAAGACAACGCTGCCGCAGCCCGTCATGCGATGTCCATCGGCGATGTCCCGCCCGCACCAGTGCCCGCCTGCAAGAGAACTCCTCGTCGGACATCTGGTTCCGAGGCGCAGATTTTACATAGCAAGGGGTGGTGGCCGTGGAAGACACTGCATGCCAGTGCAGTGCAGACGACAGGCATGATCGAAGCTCGCACGACAGATTGGAGATGTGAAAAGCACTGGGCTGCGCACTTTGCTGCCTGTTTTGGGCGGTCGGCCGGGGCCCCGCTTGGGCGGGCCCGCGGACGCACCCGCGCCGCTGCCGCGTGTGTCGCTGCGCCCCGAAGCCTTCCGTGTGCTGGTGCGCATCGTGTTTGGCGTTGCCGGCGCCGCCTGTAGTTTAGTGCAAGGTACATGTTCTTATACAACAGACAAAATGTGATTTGAGCACGCCTGTGGTGCGCCAATGGCATGCTGTGCCAGCCTGCTCGCGGAGATGGTGTCATTGAATCGATTGCGCACCCGCGACGGCTTCGGCGTGACAGCTGGCGGCAGCGGCTCCGTCGGCTGCGACGTCTGCGGCCGTGCCGCCGCCGGCTGCAGCCAGCAGAGGAGGGAAGGGTCAGCCGGGACCCTGCTGCTGGTGTGCGGAACTGTCTGCTGGCTACACCACAGCTTGGAGCTGGCCAGGAAGCACGTCAGGAACTCGGGCGCTGCAGAACAGCGGGGAGCTGGCTGGGGGAAGGGCATCTGCACACCTGTGCTGAGGCTGACACTGAGGCTGAGCCGGCTGCAGCGGCGCCGGGCGAGTCCGCCGCGTGCCGCGGCGTCGTTGGCCGGACGTTGCCATAGGGGTTGGGCAGCTGGTGCAGCGGCGCCGCCCCGTCCGGCGCGGCGCCGTCTCCCTCCAGGCCATACGGCTCGTAGGTGAACCTGTTGGGGTCAAATTACTACATTTCCAAGCCTCCGCCGTGTAAAACCGCTAGGGAAATCTCTTTTATGGATAGAGCGTTTAATGTCTACAAGGCGCCCCGTCCGGCGCCGCGCTGTCGCCTTCCAGGCCATATGTAGGTGAATCTGGGGGCGATAATGGTGGGTTGAAAACATGGCAACCAGCAACGCACAGGCCACGACGATAGAAGTTTTTCTCAATGTCATCAGATTCACCAGAAGCACTTGCAGCCAAGGCAGCTAATGATGCAGTCGCACGCAGGGCAAGGAAGGTGAGGAGGCTGGGAGGTGCAAGAGAAGTGGCTGGGGAGGCGCACGGGTGGCAGCGGTCGAAGAGGAGGCGGCCGCCGCGGCCAGGGCGTGGCCGCCCCCGCCCTGCCCCAAGTGCCGCCGCGAGCGGCGGTGGCAGTCGTAGCGATGCGTCCCCCATTGCCGCGCACAGCCTCGGCAGCTCCAGCGACTGTGGCAGCAGCAGTAACAAGGTTGGCTGCATTGCTGACACGCCCCGGAGCGGACTGGTGTCGATAAATCTTGCAGCTGGGCCACGCCGGCTTTGACGCCGCGATCGATCCCAAGGGCAGCAGCAATAGCTGAGCGACAGCCAAAGGATCCTGGTCAGGTCTGAATGCAAAGCACTCGAAGCAACAAATCAAGCCAGAGCATCGGTCGCACCATCTGGGGCGCCAGCAGGGCGTCCTGCAGCTCCCACGGCTGCGGCGACACCTGCATGATCGCGTCGCGCTGCGGGTTCCGCGAGTCGCGTTTTCTGCGGCGGCCGAGGCAGCACCCGTGTAAGGCATGCACTTCACAGGAGGAGAGTTGCAAATGGCTGCGCCACTTGCAATGCGCACACGTCTGTGCAGCCACTCACTAGAGTCAAGCGCCAGGGACGGGATGGACCACCATTGTGGCCATCACCAGGTCGCACAGGTCGTCTGCAGTCTGCGCAGATTGTCTGCAGTCTACACTGGGGGATCAACAGACTGTCACCTGCGCTTGGCCTTCTTGCTGGACTCTGGCAGCACCGCCGGCGCGGCGCCGCTGGCGGGCGGCCCCTCCAGCGGCACTGCGCCCCCCGGCGCCAGCCCCGCTCGCACCTGCGCAGCCAGGCGCCCCTCCTTGTTCGATAAACTCTTCTTTTACTTTCCCACGTCATGTGGCTCCATCCCGCTCCCGTTCCCTCCCTTTCCTCCGTGCACTTTTTGGTCTCCCTGTCCTTCTCAAGCCGCTGGTGCGACATGTCCGTCCCCGCTTCGCAGCTCAGAAAGCATCCTGCAGCCAAGTTCGGTCTACACCCGCTCCAGCCCAGAACAGAAATCTCACCTCGAACTCCAGCAGGCGGCTGCCGGGCTTGGCGCGAGCGGCAGCAGGGTAGTCGGCCTCGATGCAGGGCAGGGCAGTCTGATTGCCATTCCCGGTCCAGCCCAGCAGGCTTTTGGACCCTACAAACGCCCTGCATCTCACCTCGAAGTCCAGCGGGCGGCGGCCGGGCTTGGCGCGCGCGGCGGCTGCGTAGTCGGCCTCGATGGCGTCCGCCGCCGAGCGCGGCTCATGGCGCAGTTTGACCTGCAGCTGCTGCGCATCGATCTCCGCGTACTGCGCAGGCCGCACACGTCAAACATGAAAGAGCTGCATGGATTAAGTACCTAATGCGTCATTATTTAGGTGTGGCGCAGCTTGACCTGCAGCTGCTGCGCGTCGATCTCCGCGTGCTGCGCAGGCCACATACGTCGATATCAGCGGCAGCTGACTTGCATGTGCTTGACAAGAACCACAGCTGCATGTCTGGTACTGACTGAAGAAACATCTTTGTCGAGCATAAAGCATTGCAGTGGCCGCCTGTCTGTCATTGCAAATCCCATTCTCTCCAACCTGCGGACACCTTGCTCTATTGCACACCCCAGGCAGCTGCATATTCCAGCGGCTCGCCAAGATGTCACACCTCTTTCAATCCAGGTGCGTTATCGTCTCAAAACACCTAAATTGCACGCCTTAGCCAAATGAGATTGGCCCTCCTGCGCATTGCCTTGACTCCCTTGTAAAAACTTACCACAATGTCGCGCTTTTTGCGCTCGCGGCGCAGCAGCGTCTCCACCAGGTCGCGCGCCTTGGCCAGGTTGGCCTGTATTAGCCGCATCTTCTCCATCGCCTCGTCGTTGTTCTCCTTCCGCCGCCGCGTCTGCGGCCGGTGTATCCGCTCCCGCGGCCTGCCGCAGTGCATGCCTCTCACAGCCCTTGCATTGCAGTAACTTGCACAGAAGTGTGCAAATCCTGTATCAATCGAGGGATCCCGATCTGCAGGGCTGGGCAGGCATCGAGCCGCTGAGAGTGCAGTATGTGAGGGTTGGCATTGCCGCCGTCAGCGGTCCCCGCACCTGAAGCAGTTGGCGGGGTTGGGGTCCGATGTCGCAGTGGGCGCCTGCCTGCTGCGCAGCAGCGGCTTGCCCCGCTTCTTACGTTTCGCCAGCCAGTAGTCGTACACCGCGGACCGCAGAGTGTCACGCGCCGGGCAGGCCGCAGCCAGCTCCGCCAGCGCCTCCTCCCGCGTCATGTGGTCCGTCGCCGCCACCACGCCCGGCGCCATGCGCTCCTGCGGCGCCGCGCCTGCAGAAGAAAACATGTGTCACAACTTGTGGTTTAACAGCCTCTGCTGACATGAGCCATGTGGTGAGCGGCTGCCACGCCCGGCGTCATGCACTCTGACAGTGCCGCGCTTGCGCGGCAGACGGCTTCTTGATCAACAACATGTACATGCAGAAACGGCGCTCTGACATTACTTTCGATGGTCAGTGCTCGCCATGCGCCATCTACAGATCCCAGTGGTGAGGCAGGACACGGGCACTGAGTGTGGGGCGACCGATGGGTCTAATCATGGGGTGCAATGGACGAGACACATCCCCAGTGGGCCATCCCACGCTGGCGCTCTGCTTGGTAGCGGTGGCACTTTGCAGGTATGTCGCCACGTTCTCCGTTTAACACACCTGCGGCCGCAAAGGTGCGCTCGATGGCGGCGGCGTTGGACGTCTCCAGCCGCCAGATCATGAGCTCGAAGCGCGCCGGCGGCAGCCGGTCCTGGTCGCCGTTGATCGCCGCGAGCCATTTGTCATCCTCCGCATCCATGTCATACTCCACCAGGTTGTCATCTTTGTAGCCCAGCCCACCTGCAGCCAATCGCGTTGATTAGTTTCAAAGGCGCCTTGGTGCCAATGCGCAGGGAGTGCAAAGCCTATGTCATCCATTCTGCCACGCTCGGCGCGGCGCCTCTTTACCAGCAAGACTCCGACAAGGGTCAATCCATGTGGACCGCTAGGAGAGGCACATTGCATGAAGTGCAAGCAGCGGATCCTCTTGGAAGCACGCGCTTCTGGCAGCACGCCTGCCACATGGGCGGTGCTCTTGGTGTTGCCACCTCGTCATGAGAATGGCGTGTGCGCCAGACAGAGAACAGCAGCCCGTCTGAACGATGTGCCTATATCAAGGAGGTGAATCAGCTCGGCTCACCTCGTCCGCGTACGTACACCGGCCGTTCTCGATACGTCGGCAGGTAGTCCCTTGAATATGATGGCACCTCCAGCACCACTGGGATGGGGATCTCCTGCCCGCCCTTCGCCTTCTCGCTCGCCACCATGAGCGCCTGCGATACGTAGCGTTACAGGATCAGCAATTTTGTTTGCAGATGAAAGGCACAACCAAGCGCCCAGGCTGAATGGCCGGCGGTTGTTTGTTGCATGCCGAGGCCGAACAGCAGAGGAGCAGGTGCAGACGCCTTGCCAGCCATCGAATGGGTGTGCGTCCTGTAGAGAGATCCTTAATTGTGTAATGATGCAACTGATTACAGCTGCACGCGGCATAAATCCCCGCAAGCTTCCGAGCGGTCGAGACATCCACCGGATGTGTCCTCCGGAGATAACCACAAGTATGCATCGCGCGCCGTGGCTGACGCGTTCTTAAGCTCGCAATGGTGTTCAAAAGCACACGTGTCCTTGCTGCACCTGCTTCCGATGGCTCACTTGAACCAACCGGGGCAAGCGAGCAAGGTCCACAGGGACTCTAAGCACGGAGTGGCTGCTGAGCCTCAGCACGCAGCGCAAGGGTGACGCATGCGGCGCACGACGTTGGGAACGAGAAGAAGAAGTCAAGGCGAGGTGCAGGTGCAGAGGTCACTGTCGGAGCGTCCTGAACTACTGCACAACACTAGCAAGCTGCACCACACCCTCACGAATGCGAGGTTACCTTCTCATTGTGGGCATCCAGGCTCTCGTGACTGTGAGCTACGCGTCTATTGACGTCCGCGTCCGGCATCTCCACCGACATAGCTCCCTGCAGCTCTGCATTTTCATCCCGCACGATTTCAAGCTGCTTGGACACGTCCAGCGGTCTGGGACGGAAGCTGGTGCGAGTCGAGGACGCCATGGTGTCTATTGATGCTGATTTTCGAGCTCGTGGGCTGTAAACGGATCTGAAATACTGAAACGTCCTCAGTTGTTCAAAGTTGCAAGGGTTTAGGACTTGGGTGAAGTTCAACTGCCCAAGTGCAAACCGGCATGCAGGGATTGAGTTGATACTGCCGCATGTGCCTTTGGTATTGCCATTCGAACTAAGGCAGGAGAGTCGCCGGAATTTCAGAAGAGATTGAGAGCTTGAACGGCGCCGACGTTCAAGTGTTGCAGCAGGTACGGCCAATTTCAACGAACCCCCACTCAGCCTCTCCTAGTCGTTGTCTACGAACCTAAACCAAAATGAGGCCCAGCCCAGAAAATGCACGGTTTGATTGGCTCATGTTTGACATGCCAATATTAGAGTTGTTGTGCAGCACTCGGCACCGGCCGCCAAGAACGACAATGATCGGATACTGTTCAGTACCTGTTGCAGACGTTTATGGCCACAACCCGGTGCAGCCGGTCACCACGTCGTGCCGGAAGGAGGCGCATTCACCGCCATTGGCACCTCTGAGCCCGAGGTCGCGGCATTTGACGGTTCTACAGCCGTCGGAAAACCATTTATACCCCTGTCTAGTGCATGCCCTTCGAGTTAGTCCGCATCTCCAGGTACTCGGTCTGCACCGCCTCCTCCGAGTCCTTTACAATCTCCGTGATCTCCGCCTCGTTGCACACCTGCAAGGCGCGCCGGGCCGCCGTCAGCACGCCAGCCGAGCCGCACGCAGTGTCCCACAGTGCGGCAGCGGAGAACGTAGTCAGAGGCTGGTGGAAGGCATACTGGTAAGGAAGCATATTTGCACAGCAAGCGCACCGGCGGCACGTCCTTTTTGGCGTCCTCGTTGCCGCCGGCCACGTAATATATGCAAGGCCAAAGTGAATGTTCGAAAGAAAAAACGCACCAGCCGCGCGGCCTTCTCGGCGTCCTCATCGCCGCCGACGAGGATGACGGCGGCGGTGGTGGCGGGCTCATACTCCAGCAGGTCGTCGGCGTCGAACATGTCGATGAAGGCATCGCGTGTGGCCGTCACCACGCGCACCCCCAGCTCTGCCTCCCACCGCTCAAACTGGTCCTTGTACGCCAGCGACGCCTCGTTGGGCGCCTGATAGATGGGCTCAGAGAGTAGGTGAACAAACGGGCACGCTTATTGCATCAGAACAGATCCGATTCTCGAGCCGCCCAGCTCCGCCCCCACCACTCGAACGGGTCCTTGTATGCGAGCGATGCCTCGTTGGGTGCCCGAACAGAAATGGGATTCGATTGGAGGATTAATGCCACATCGAATGTGCCCCCGCCGCTCGAAGCGGTCTTTGCACACCGGCGACGGCTCGTTGGGTGCCTAGGATGGAGAAGCCAGGCAGCGTCAGGTCAGGGACACGAGGAGCCTCTGTGTGATGGCGGAGACTGTGGCATTCTGCTGAAGAGGCAGGCCGCTTCAGTGTAGTTCAGCTGCAGCAGGGGTCACATTCGCGGGAACGCGCTGAGAGCCACTTGCAGATGCTTTAATCTGTCGCCGCACTCGCAGTGTTCAAAGCGTGACCCACCCGGTAGTACATGACGACGTTCTCGCGCAGCGGGAAGTTGAGGCCGCCGGCGTTGGGCGTCGCCTCGATGAGCGCCTTGGCCGTGGCGATGGCGGGCCCCTCCACCATGAGGATGACCGTCCTGTACATGAAGGCGCCGATGATGGGGCCCCGCAGGTTGATGCCGGCGCCCTGCGATGCAGAAACGAGATGCACAGTCATGCGCGGGATCATTGGGTGTGGTTCTCAGCCGCTGCTTGGCGGTTCGTCCATCGTGTCACAGGCCAAAGTGCAGCTGCTCAAGGGTTTTACACCTGAAAGCTCATTATGCAGGGCTCCTGAGCAGGCGGCTGCACCTGCTTCTGGCTGAGCTGGGGGCGGCCAGCTGCCGGCTCTCCCGAGAGTGTGTGTTTCGGGAATTGACGATGTTTGCTCCAACTGTGTTTCTGAGTTGGTCACAAGACGGCCGTACCTTGAAGGGGCCAACTTCAATGGAATCCGCCCCTGATGCCTCGAGGAGGTCCTTTGCCTCGCCATCTGGCACCAGCACCTGCAGGGCGACGCCCAGATCGTCACTCACGTTGTAACTCTCAAATTGCGACAGTGCTCAATGGAAGACCCGCAGGCATGCGCGCATACTGGCAAAACGGGTGCCGCCAGCTGCCGGCTGCGGCCTCTGTGCGTAATCCCCCTGCACTCCCCCTGCCATCTCTGTGCCCTCCCGGCCGCGCACGTACGCCGGGCCCCCAAACTATAAGAAAGGGAAAACCAGCCGCACAGCTGGACAGGCGCACCTGCAGCCGCCCGGTGACGCTGGTGGCCTCCTTGACCGCCTTGGTCTCGCCCGCAGTGATGTCGCCGCGCGCGATGTACAGCGGCTTCTGCTGCATCGTCAGTGGGAAGGGCGCCGTCGCCACTGCGCCGCAGCGCACACCAAAAGGCATGAGGCGACAGTCGGTGAGGGCATCTACAACCCCCCTGCATCGGCAGGCCGCAGTCGCACAGCCGAAGCTCATGCCCCGTTTGCTCACTCACGGCTTCGCCATCCGCCCGGGTCTGCAAGTTCTGGCCCCACAACAACGACACGCTGGCTCTCCTCCCTTGCCATTCTGGGTTTGGGACGACCACGCTGACATCGAAGGCCGTGCTCCTTCCCGCCGTAGTTGACACGACGATTGCTGCTTCGAGATATCTGGAAACCACAGAAAATGTTGACTCACCCCGCAGGCTGTACTCCTCGCCGGAGTCGATGCGCACGCTGGCAGTCTGGCCCACGCACTCTCTGCATGGATTTTTTGGGTCGAATAGATAATTTACTCACCTCGCAGGCTGTACTCCTCGCCGGAGTTGACGCGCACGCTGGCGGTCTGGCCCACATGCCGGTAGCCGTTGCGCAGCGGCACCCGTTCCCGCCCGATCTCCGCGTCCAGCTCCACCACCGACAGCCCGTTGGCCAGCGGACGCGAGGCGACAAAGGTGGCGGCGTTCCAGTCAGGGGCGTCGTCCGCCACAAAGCGTGCTGTGTACCTGCGGAGCAGCAAATTGTGTTACTTCATGAAACTTGGTATTGTTCATGCGGCAAAGCGTGCTGTGTGCCTGTGGAGCAGCCAATGTCTTGCAGTGAGGCAGGAGTCAGTGAGGCTGCCAGCAGATTGTTTGCATTGGCAGCCTATCTCGTCGGCATTCTTGAAGACTTGTTCAGAGGAGGCGTGACACGCGCCGGCATTCTGACGGAGGCATATCAATACACTCACCATGACTCGCGGTCCTCAAGTTTCCGGATGTCCTCAGTCAACTCCTCCTGCTCCTTTGCCGTCAGGTTTGACGTTGCGGCCTCCGCTGCGGCGACCGTGCGGCAGACTGCGTGCCGGCCTGCGTATACACATGGAGCTGGATAGACGAACGCGGTGAAACGAAATCCGACACTTGTGCATAAATGCATCACGACGTGCAAGGACTTCCCATGTCGGCACCAGGGCCCTCTGTGCGCATCATGCAGGATGCTTGCAAATTTGCTTTCCCAATGAACACACCAGTGATATCTCACCATGGCGTAGCTGTGCAGGCTGCTGCGTGTGGTTGCACAATTGCCTGCACATACAGCTTAGAACGTTTTGTGAGAGTGCGTAAACCAGGTATGACGCCTCGAGTGGTTTGGAGTAACGCGATTGCCAGGCCATGGGTCTCACCTGGGGCCAGTTCGCCAGTTTTGTGCCCTTTGCAGCTGGGCCTGCGATCATCGACACACTTGGTTGCCTAATGTTCTTGCAAGCCAAGCAATCTGGCTGCAGAAAATAATGTATATAGCGATATGTCACCTGTGCGTGGGAGCAGGCCTGTCTGCCGGAGCAGCTTGTCTGTATGCCCATTGCTACCGTGATGATGTGCAAACGGGGAGAACCTCTGAGCTGATATGTTTTGACTGTTTTGGAAAGCAAAACGGGTGCTGTTTACGACTGGCGCACACTGGCTGAATGCGATAGATATGGTTGGATTGAATTGGCGCCAACACATGCAGCGACTTTCAAGCAACTTGTCACCGATTTATCCAGAGATTTTCCGATGTGGCTGCTCTTTTTCACGTGTGTTTTAGGGTTTTGACGTGATCTGGTACAACTCTGCGCCTGCGACGCTGCGCGAGCTGCATTTCACCACAGGTTTACAGCTTTGAATCGTAGGAACGGCAAGTTACCATCGGCGCCGTGACGGCATGCTTGCACGCCGAGGCTGATGCTACGTTTCGACTGATTTTGAATTCCGATCAAACTTCGACCGTGCCACTCCTCAAGTCATGCTGCACTCGGCGTTCCTGACCGAGCCGGTGGAGGACGCCGCCGAGTGGTCCGTAGAAGAGCACCCGTTCGATCACGTGGACGATCCGATAGCACCACATGATGGCAGTGCCGGAGCCGCACCGACCGGCAAGCGCAAGCGGCAGCAACCCAGCAACGTGTCACAGGCAATGAGACCTTCAGCTGTTGATCATATCTGAGACATTTTAGATTGTATCGACGGACACAATCACCGTTCCCATGCGATTCCATCCTGCCTCACCTGCGTGCATGCCAACAAATTTATGGCAATGCCGCAGGAGGTGAAGAAGACGCGCCAGGCGTTTGCCAAGCGCAAGCGCACGATCGTGGACAAGGCGCTACAGCTGAGTCAGACCGCAGACGCAAAGGTGCGTTGCCGAGTGCATGTGCGTGTGCACACCTTGCAGCCCTCCCCGACATTTCCCGTGTGCCCCGCTGCTCCTCCACTCTGGACTTCCTGCAGCCTGTCCCGCCGGCCTGTGCTGCCCTGGCTCGGTGCACGCAGCAAGTTTGATGCTCGGTCTCCTGAGGCGGCGCTGCTCACGGTGCCACATACAATCTTAGGTGATATCACAAACAAGGTCTACATTCCACAGGTGGTCCCGCCTCCCTTCCCGACCGCCACCCGTTCTGGGTCTCCAGGCTGAACCTTCAACACGTCATGCCTCAAGCGCAGGTTTTTTGCTTCTTCGTCAATGGTGAGGGCGCCGCCTGGGCGTACGCGACGCCCAACTTTCAGGCGGGCCTGCGGCGGCCGTGCCTGGACGCGCTGCAGCAGGTGCGCATTTTGGACCGACGCAATGCGTCAACCTCAAAGCTCAGATCTTCAACGTTCAAGGTCGACTCAAGGTGCTTTGCAGAATGGAATAGGAGCATGGTGGCAGGTCCTAAGTGTTGGTTCGTGCAGGCGGCCGGCGCCGCGGCGTGGGAGCGGGTGCGCGTCATGCCGCAGCCGGGGCGTGAGGAGGTGGTGCCGGACGACGATCCGACTGCGCTGCAGGTGTAGGGATGAGGCAACACGCATCACAAGTCGTGCGCACAGCACTCTCGTCAGCACTGCAGCGTGGTGGCGGGGACCAAGAGGATGCAGGCCACCTTCTGCAGTATTCCTGGCTGCCTTCTTCCTGGGCACGTCATTGAGGGCATTGCATGCGGAGCAGGGCGCTGTGGGAAGGATCTCGCTGCTGTCGGCGACATGCTGCGTCGTTTCCGCAGGACGCACCGCCCCATCTAGTGTCTCCAACGGAAGATGGTGCAGCCGGCGGAGGCGTAGCTCTGCAGCACGCCGTGCCAGGCTTACAGCTGGCGCTGCAGCAGCCCAGCATGCAGGGTATCGGCGGTGGCGGAGCTGCTGCAGGTCTAGCGATCGCGGGTCAGCGGCTTGAGCCCGGGTAGCGTGCAAACGGCGGCGATGCAGATCTTCAGAGGAGCATTCAGACGCTTGGTGGTCATGAACACATGTGTTCCGCCTCTGTCTTCTGGTGTCACATTGCCTTGGGGATATGATTTCGAATGTAAATCTTACAAGGCTGCAAAGTTTCTCGACATCGGAAACATCGACCATGTTGTGCAGAAACCACCGTTCCTAGAGGTGATCTCATTCCTGAGCGCTGCGAATCGAACACCCTAACCCTAGGATGATGCGACCTTAGAAACATTACGACGACAGCGGCCGGTCAAAATCGAATATCCATGCCAAAAATTGCCGTGCCAGATGCTTGATTATGGACAGCACGTCCAGTCAAAAATTGCTGTGCCAAAATCCTGCAAGGCAAGCACGTTGATTTAGTCGTCTCCCGACTCTGCGCCCTGTCACAGCCCAGGGCGCAAACTTCGATGTTGCTCCCAGAATAGTGTACTCTGATGAACGCCGTCTGTCTCAACAAGTGAAGCCACGTTCTGACGCAGCGCCAATCTAGCCGTTGTTTGTCTCCAGGCCGTTGAGGAACCCGGCCACCAGCTCGACGAATTTGTCTGGCAGCTCCTCCTGCGGCAAGCGTGGCGACTGGTCATGACCAGCAGGTGTCCAGAAGTGGACATGAGGATTTATGGTCTGGGGTTCAGGCATTTCATGTGCATCGGGTTTCGCCGCACTGCGGTGTCATGCTGACACCTCCCTTGTTTACTTCGGCACCACAACATTCTTTGAGCTGAAATTATCACCTGGGGGTTGTGGCCGCAGGCAGGCAGCACCTCCAGGCGCGCGCCCGGCAGCATCGCCGCCAGGCGGCGGCTGTTGGCCGCCGGCACCAGCGCGTCGTTCTCGCCGTGCACTATCAGCACCTGCGACAGCATGCCCGCGCCTGAAGACGGAGCTCCCGGCTATGTCAGAGTGCGACACAGCGCGGCTCGAGGGGGGAAATTATTAATTTGGGGAAACCATGTCGATCCAGGTGAGCCGCCGGATCATGACACCGCATGTTACACTGACATCCACGTTCCAATTGTCTTGGTTTTCAGCAGAGCTGACCTGGATGTCGTGGGCGACGATCGCGTCCAGGAGCTGCTCCACCTGCGTCATGGCCTCCCGCCCGTGGTAGGCCGCCGCCAGGCGCGCCCCTGCACCAAGAAGTGGTCACACCTCACCTTGGAGAGTGGGGCAAGCAATAATTTCGATCACTGGACTGCATTCACCTCGGATCACCGGGCAGCGACACAACAGCTGCAGGTTCAATAGAAGTGGGATTCGAAACCAGGACTTGCCGACGAAGCGGCCGGCACGTACACGCGCGCGCAGGAAGGCCAGCAGGCAACGAGACACAAGCAGCAGATTCTACCAATAAGAGCAAAGGCTTTGGAATCTGTGGACTCGCCGAAGGAGCGGCCGGCGGTGACGCGCGCGCGCAGGAAGGCCAGCAGCCCCGCTTCCCAGCCGCGCACCAGCTGCGGCAGCCGGTAGTTGTCCACCACCGCCTCCGTCACGCCCGCCTGCGGCGCAACATGTGCTTGTTCAGCCTCTGCACAAGATTCAACCCTGTTTTGGTCGCTCTGTATGTGTGTGTCGCCTGAGCACAAGCCAGCGGCCACCGCAGATCCAGCTGCGCAGCCATGCAGCGCGCATGCCTTCGAGTCTGCAGCCCCGGCGGATGGCCATCGCGGACCTGCTTGCGAGACAGGACCAGCGTCAAGGGCTCGCGCGAACGGGATACGCACAGCCAGAACGCCCCAACAGGGCAAGCGACCGGCCAGGGGTGTCGCCTTGAGCGGCGCCGGGCGCGGGGAGGCCGCACTCTTGCAAGGCGCGCTGAGCAGGTACTTATAAAAGAAAAACACGTTGACAAAGCGGCTGTGCACTTTCGCGGTGCCAGGCTCGGCCGAGGTCGCTCCCAGAAGACGCGCTGACTGGCTACGAGCGAGGGCAAAATGACCGCTTCATCTGTGCGTGACGAAGCGGATACGCACCTTGCGGCGCCAGGCGCGGGCGAGGCCGCGCTCCCAGAAGGCGCGCGAGCGCACCGACCCCCGCAGCGCCAGCACCAGAACCGGTGTCGCCGCCAGCAGCGCCAGGCGTGTGCCCGACGAGACCAGCGCGTAGCCGCAGGCGGCCGCCACGCGCAGGGTCGTGCTGCGCAGGCTGCCGATGTTTTGCCTGTTGACAGTGGCAGATAGCACGTCAGATGGCGTGTCAGAGCTAGCTGGAGATGGTGGATGGTGCTGCGCCGCTCAGGGTCCTGCTGCGCAGCCTGCTGATGTTTTCCTGTCGGGTTGGAAGCACCAGGAGGGCGTCAGGAGCAGGGCTGGGCAGTCTCACGCCTGCGCGAGGCACGCTGCTACGCTGGTGCCGCCGCGCGTCTGTTGTATGGGCCATGCAGTTTGTGGGTCCTGGGCGCCCAGTCACCATCGCGAGTGCGGTAATGAGTGCAGCATGCCGCGTTTCCACCCCAGGCTACGCGGCCGGCGGCATTGCAGCTACTTTCTGCCAGTGCACCTGCTTTTGGTGTGTGGATGCAGAAGTTCTGATCCAGCACTTCTTGCTGGATTTGACTTCTTGCTGTATTCCACCTTCGGCCTGCAGGTGTTTTATCCACTCACATGAGCGTGCTGGCGGCGTTGGAGCGGAGCTGGCGCGGGGACGCTTCCACGCTGCTACGCATTTCTGGATTTGGCTGAATTGTGATTTTATATTTGAATTTGAAGACCCGCACATGAGCGTGCTGGCGGTGTTGGAGCGAAACTCGGCGAAGCTGGCGCGGGCGCGGGCGGCGCCCACCTCATCCCCTTGCTCCAGGGCCTCCTCCTGCGCCGCTGCCTCCTGCGCCTCGTGCCGCCCCAGGCGCAGGGCCACGATCGCGGGCGCGACCAGCACCAGCGCCGCGATGCCCTGCGGGAGGCCAAATCGATCATGTTCGAGACAAGCAAACGAAGAGAACAAGCGCAACAATCCTTGGCGCCACCAGCACCAACGCCGCTATGCCCTGCAGCCAAACGAATGCGGAGTTCGCTTGGTTTTCTCTTTGTTTTCCCCGATGAGCCACGATCGCGGGTGCCACCAGAACCAGCGCCGCGATGCCCTGCGGGTGATGAAAGGAAGGCTTCTCAAATTCTCTTGGATTCTGACTTGAAAGTTGTGTGTTGATCTGCTGCACATCGAGCGCGGGCGCCACCAGCACCGGCACTGCAATGCCCTGCGGTGAAAATGTTCTCAGATCATTGCGGTGACGATGTGGCCGAAAGCAGGAAGTCAGGTGAGACAGGGTATCCAGTAGGTTCCTGAAGAAGAAGGCTCCCAGCAGATGAGGCTTGTATGATGAGGTGAGCCTTCTCGGGTTCCGATGTGTTATGAAGCACTTTGTCCAGGTAAGCAGCACGCGCGAGCGCGCCTAGGGAGGGCGCCCGCCAAGACGAGACCTTTCAACTGCGTCACTCTCAGCATGTGCAAGCCTTCGCGCCGCACCTCAGGGTTGTTGATGACCTCGGCCGCCGCGCAGGCGCCGCCCAGCGAGTGCCCGATCAGCACGCGGCCACTGCCACTGCCACTGCCGCCGCCGTGCACGCTGCTGCTGCTGCCGCTGCCCTTGGTCGCATCGCCGCCGTTGGCACAGGCTTTGCTGCTGGCGCCGCCAGTGTTGGCGTCGCCGCTGGCGGCATTTCCCGATTCCCCCTGCAGCTCCGCTTCCATGACGGCACGGCCCAGGCGGCCATTGCACTCCAGGGTGTATGCCGAGGACCGCTTCACCCTGCGGGTGGCAGGATTTCGGCTGATTCAGGTCATCTCTCAGGGAAGGTTATGCGTTTTCAGTTCCTCACGGCTCGGATGCATGATCAGTCCTCCCAACTTGCACGCTTGCACACGCGTGACGCTGGTGCCAGTCAGCCAGATGAAGCAGTTAATCCTACACTATTGGCGACACCTCTCGGAAAACCAGCAATGCGGCTGCAGGCTCACCGCTCTGTGAGGCCGAAGCCAGGCATGTCGTGCGCCGTCACCGTGGTCTGAAGTTTTGCTGCCAGCGCTGCCTGCACGTGAAGGTGACAGGCCTGAGTTTTGACAAAAACGTGGACTGACTGCATCACCGCGCCATTCTGCCAGGGGTGCGCCAAGCGTCAGTCTGCAAGCTTAAAAGTCCTGGATGGCTTGCAACGCCGCAGGAGGCTCTGTGCTGTCATTAGAGCTCTGCGACTGAGCCCGTACTGCCATGTCTTGCTGACCCACAGTCACAAATGCGCACCTGAACGAAGGACCAGCCACATACGCGCACCTGAACGAAGGACCAGCTGAAGGTGTTGGCGCCAAAGCCATGGTAGCAGTGCGCCGCCGCGACACCGCCGCGTGGGCGGTCAGGGTTTTTACCGTTTGCAGAGCGCTGCGGCGGCGCCTCCACTGTGTAGTGCACCTTGACGCCTTCCAGCGGTCGGAAGCGAGAGTGCGCCCCCGCCAGGTCCGCCTCTCCCACCAGCCGTTTCTGCGACATGTCAGACGTTTCTGCGTCGTGTCGAGTGATTATGACACTGCAAAGCGTCACATCAGACAGCTTCCGGGCAGCGGGGGGCCGGCCGCCGGCTCCCGAGCTGCCGCTGCATCAATGGTTGCATGCGGCGTCGGCCGCGCCACGGGAATGCATGCGGTGTGAGTTGCAGCCTCCACCGCTGTGGGCAAGACAGTGATCGATGATAGCTACAGGCCGCGCGAGGTGTGCGTCACACAATGCCGATGACCACTTTGATTCGTTGTCTGATTACAGATGTTGGCACCGAGCGACACAACGCACCGTGAATTCACGCTCCAGCAGCGCCAGGCGCGTCAGCAGCAGCGCCGCCGCGAACAGCACGCCCATGCCCGCGCCATACAGCGGGCTGAGCCGCGCCGGGTGGCGCAGCACGTAGGCCAGGACGCAGACCACCGCCGCCGTGAATGCGCACAGCGCCGTCTGGCGGGCAGAAGACACGGCTTTAGGGTGGTTGTACAGGGTTTTGGATATGAGAACACAGAGCGGAAACGGCGCACAGCGCCGCCTGACAGACTGAAGATGACCGGGTGTGAAACGTGTCACTCACTAGGTGTGGCAGCAGACTAGAAGGAGCGCTGTACGTGCATGGCATCGCCTGGTTGAGTGCCAGGCGAGGAGCGCACATGATCATGCTACAGGTGTTTTGGTGTGCGTGCCAAGAGGATGAGCGCATTTGTCTGTTGGACAGCTGCGCTCGGTAGTCGAGGCGCAGCTGAGTGCCAGGCACGGGACACACATGATCATGACAGGTGCTTCTAGCGTGAAATTAAAAAGGAGATGATGAGCACCTGTCTGTTGGAGAGCCGCGCCCGGAAGTCGAGGCGCTCGCGCAGGGGGCTGCTCGGGGACGGCAGGTCCTCCTCTGGCTGCGGTGCAGTCTGAGCCGGTGACGGCGCTGAAGCCTGCTCAGCCACACCGCGCCCAGCTTGAGGCACTCCCATTTACAGCATTCATCACGAGCTGCAGCCATGGCCATGCCCACCCTAGTGTCGCTTACAGCGGGGCAGCCTCGGGACCGTCAGCAATCACAATGTCTTCTGCCAACCTAGACACGCTTACCTGAGTGGAGAGGCGGGCGCCGCGGGGCGGCTTCTCGGTGGAGGGATTGGCCGCCGCAGACAGCGCGTTCACCGCGCCCCACAGCTCATCTGGCACCCGCAGCCACGGCAGCGGCCGCCGCCACTCGCCGAAAGACAGCGACCGGCGCAGGCTCCTGCTGACGGACATGCCGAGCCTGCCGCTGGCGCCGCCGCCGCTGCTGCCGCTTCCGCTGCCGGCTGCGCCGCCGCCGCCGCCACTGAACGGTGACGCTGCCACGGACGCTGAGGCATGTATGTCGTGCGTGGCGTGGTGCGACGGCGCCGGCGCAGGCCGACGCCATGAAGCCGCCGCCGGTCCGCCGCCCAGTGCGTGCAGCTTCTCAGAGGACGGACTGCGTGCCATGCTGCCGAGCCGCGCCGCTTCCATGCTGCTGCCGGACCTGTGCCAAGCGCGGAAAGCCAAGCCCGTTGCGCGGCGAGGCGGACGTGTGGACGCCCGAAAGAACCTCTGCGAAACTGCCACTGACGGAGCTACACGGGCATGCATTTCACCCCTCCTGTACCGCGGCAGTCAGGCCATCCCGGGCTGAGAGCATCGCTGATAGCAGTTGATGGCCTGCTGGCTGCAGCTGATTGAGTTGATTCGCAAGATATGTCGAAGTGTGGCCCGATCCACTGGTAAGGCAGGATGCGTGCAGCTCCACGGTGATCGACGTCGGTCAAAAACCACTCAGTGGCCAAACTGATCGGCGCGCAGAACGCCAGCAGCTGGCCTGCAGACCCACTGAGTTGTTATGATACAATATGCATGTATCGCCATGACGGAGAAGCAAGAGTGGAGCTGAGGAACGCGATCTGTCGCCACTCTGGCACCCCTGATCCGCTAATCCTAATCAGCAGGGGGACAAGACCGAACGCTGCCTCGTCGTTGGTCCTGTTCAAACACGATATGAAGGCTGGCATGAAACACGGCAAGGCACAGAACAAATCATAGATAGAGGAAATCACATTAGACGGTTTGTTCACTCTTTCAAGACAAACCTCAATATTGACCACCCAGAACCCTGCCGCTGCGCAGCCCGTCCAGGTCCACCACAGCAAGCGCCGACAAATGTCAACAGAACGTACTGGTGTTGATATCTGAACAACAGCCGAATTCCTGGCTCGACAGATCTCCATTTCATGTATTAGACCAAGCAGAAACCGAGGCAAAGGTTTGAATGCACCTCTGCGCGTCGGCGGTCGTTGAACTCCGCGGCCGCTGCCGCCGGGTCGCCGCCCACCGCGCTGACTGCGGCGCCGAGCACAGCCGCGTCCTCCAGCGCGCTGTTTACGCCCTCGCCCAGGCTGTGAGGAAGTGATTGCATTGGTGGCAAACACAGATCCAAGATGTTGCCCTGCTGCCGCAAGGCGCGCAAGATGTTCACCGCCGAGCACCACCGCGTCCTCCCATGCGCCGTTGACACCCTGTTTTGACAAGCGCATTGATGGCAAGCAGAATCTCAGGGTGTTGCAGCGCCGCGTCCTGCATAGCGCTGCTGACACCCTCTGCTGCACACGCTGCCAGTACTTCGCCGAACAACCGAACGACAATGCATTTGTAACCGCAGATGACCGCACCTGGAGGACACCGCATGGGCGGCATCGCCAATCAGCACCTCGCGCGGCCCGGCCAGGGAGGAGCAGCGCACGCGCGCGCCCGCAGCGCTCCAGGGCGCCGCTTCCAACTGCTCTGCCGCCGCGGCGCGTGCGGCGTCCGACATCTGCACGTCCGCCAGCGCTGCCTCCCAGTCCGCCTTGCTGCGGCGATCCAAGGCAGCTGCCCTTATAGATGGAGACTCAAAGGCGGTGTTTTTGTAGGTAGGTAGAGTCCCGGCATCTGCGCGTCCGCCAGCGCCGCCTCCCAGTCCGCCTTGCTGCGGCATACGCACAGCAGGGTTCTTCCAGCAACGTGTAGATACAGAGAAAGCGTACACGATGAGAAGATTCAAAATGGCTGGGGCAGCGGAGCAAAGATGATCCGCACGGGTAGCCTCTACCTCAATGATGTCAGAGCCGACAGTCACAGTGGCAGCTCGGAGGACCGTGAAGGGAGAGAAATTCAGGATTTTTGGCTTTCGGAGCAGGCAATGAGCACCTGCTATAGCGGGCTGCGGCAGTTTCGGTCAGCGCGACGGCGCCGCTGATGGTGTTGTTGCGATTGCGGCGCAGCACGCAAAAGGTCACCGGGTCGCCATGTGCGGTGCTCACGCGGCACATGCGGACCAGCGTGCTGTGCGGCTCGCCCTCTGGCACCTGTACCAATACAATTTGATGTGAGTTTGGGACCATGGAACATGCTGCTGAGGTTGAGGCGTGGGTGCCGCATTGCGCAGCAGCAGAGTCGTGCAGTGTGCTCGGGCGGGATCATGCACCCTTGCCTGAGCTGCCAGGCTCCTAGCAGGTTGTACCGCTGCTAGTGAACGATCACACAAGAGACCAGTGGTGTTCAGGTGCATCAGCTCAAAACCCTGCAACAGCCGATGACGAACGGTCGCACCGGCGCGACTCCGTCGTTGGGAATTCGGTGGAAGCACTTGTACTGGGAGTCCAGGTCCGTCCTTTTGAAGCTGAAACCGGGCACCTGCAGGCACAGCGGCGATTGTTCAGTCTGTAGTACCAAATCCTCCATCTTGCGCATGGAGCCTGTCATGAATGCACGACAGCAAACCCATGTGGTATACAATGTGCCATGCTGTGCTGGCAGTGGTTGCTGTGAATCCTTGCTGTAACATTGCTGTCTGGTCTGCCATGAATCGTGGAGCTGCAGCCTGGGCCGCCCGCCAACAGTCGATGATGTCGGTGCTGTTGATGCTGTCGATGCGGCAAAGCATCGCCTTTCATCGTGATCATGAAGTAAGCGCGCCTGGGCTGCCAGGCCCTCTCTGACGCGGCTGTTGACGCCGTCAGCACCCACGAGAAGGTCATACTGCACAGCCGTGTCCGCCTCCCCGCCGCCGGCTCCATTGCCGCCTTTCACGGGCGTGAAGTACGCTGTGCGGCTGCTGACATCCAGACGACTGAACGCCTGCGGCGGGGAACCATTCAAATTGCAGTTCACTATGCACTGATTCCTGTTCGTGTAGCAGCAGCACACGTTGCCTGCAGGGCAGCACGCGACAAGGCTGTGGACGAAGCATACAGTGCAGGCGGCCTGAGTGCACAAGGCCCCAGGGTACAAGAGCCATATAGCCTGCTCCGATAGTGGGTTCCCACCTGCTGGAAATGAAAGGTCACCGCATCGGGCGCGCTGCGGCGGGCCTCGTCGATGAGGTAACGCTGCAGCGCGGCCCGGCCTGTATAACAGGCCGCGCCAACCTCTTGCTTGATCGTGTCGTGATGTTCACCCAATGTTTCGCAGGACGTGCGGCAGGGTTACTGCCAAGCTGCTCAATGCAATAGCAGCATAGCAGTGCAGGCCCTGAATCGCACCGCTGCGCCAACAGGTAGCAAAGGAAAGCGACTGCTGCAGGGTTTAAGAGGCGCTTTGGGTAACCGGAAACTAGAATACCTTCGAACATCGTCATACTGTCAAATTTCAGGGTGGGGATCTCCGGAGCGTCCTTCCCCGCCTGCAATGCATTGCACAGAAACTCTGAACTATAGTAGCGCTGGGATGCTGTTGCAAATGCAAGTCCCCTGCGCTTTACTGTGAGCAGCAGAAGCACCTGTAACGTCACTCCGGCAAACGGAACCTTGCGATGCGGCCCCAGATCGACGCCTGCTGCGCTCAACGCTGCCGTACCCCGTGCATTGACGATCTGTGCAGCGACACAGCCGCTACATCAGTGTGGTGTGAGTCATGTGCGGGCATGCAATGCATTCGGTTTGGAGGATAGGTGCTGCAGATTGAGTGTGCACAGCAGGCGTGCCCAGGCGCCCCAGGGGCGGGAATGTGATGCCGGCGCACCAGCGCATACGATCGAGCGGGCTCCTGCGCAGCAGGGTCTGGTTCTGCGCGAGCCTCAAAGCAGTCCACCGAAAAGCCCTGCTGCGCCAATACCAGCGCAGCAAGTGCGCCGCCGGGACCGCCGCCAATTACGACGGCTCGCTTGTCGTTGCGCTGCGTCTTAGCGGCGGCACGGGGATGCTCAATTGCTGCCATCGTGGCGCGGGCATGCACAATGCTGGCGCCGCCGCCGCCGCCGCCGCCGCTGATTCTTGCGCGTCGGCAGCTGTTACGGCTGTAAGAAGGTCTGGCCAAGTGGTGAAGCTGCACACTCCTACAGCTGCTGCTGGCTCGTGGCTGACCACCGGCTTGATGGGTGGTGATGGCGCTGTGAGCTGCGGTCACCAGCATGGGCGTCGAGGACAGCCCGCCGAAATGGCCCAATGGCAGGGCGATAACCGATTGCGATCTTGAAGTGGTCCAACCCTTTTGGAAGGCATCCAGAGCTGTTCAATGGGATACACCCAGTGTTGATCGTGCCAGCTATGCAGGCAAGATTAATTCCCGAAAGCTGTCTCGACTGCCACACGTACCGCCGCAAGAGCAGCCGATGGACGTCCTGAACATGCACTGCTGTCACTCATGTGTGTTTGCGTCTCGAGCCGGCCAAAATCATCCGTTGCTCCATGTGGTCCACGTGGACTGGCCATTACTCGCTGTTCCGGAAAACGTGTTGGCCCCGCAATCGTACACTTGTGTTCTCTGTCTCAACTGGGAGAGTTGCAGATAAGCTACTCAGATGACGGCCAAAGTGCGTCTCGGCACGATCCTGACGACAGGGCACAGAGTAGCCTGAAATTGCGCAGCACATTTCCGAAAGTAGCCAGTCACGTTCCTCCTAGATGGCAGCTGCGATCCAATCGAGCGTAGATAAGGTGGATGGGAGGGTTGTATGCGGGTGAAAGCAGCGACTCTTTTCTGTGAGAATACCTTGCGGGTACATCTGATCCCTGCATCTGGGTAGGGGACCACACGCGCCCGAATCGCTGCTGCGATTAGTGAAAGAGCTCACAAGACAGCTCTGCTAGCCGCTGCGCGAATCTCATCAAGGCGACAACCTGTCCCTGCGCCGAGATGGTACGTAAAATCTGGCGGCATGCGCGCGCCATGCATGTGCGCCGAGCTCGACACCCCGACACGCTGAGTGTGACTTCGAATATTGAGGCGTACGCCAATTTCCTCTGCTTCATCGAGCGGCGTATGGGTATGCGTTCTCTCGCAGGCTAGAGTGGATTTCAAAGTGGTCGTGCTCGGCGCGAGCGGCGTGGGGAAGACGTGCTTGCTGGACCGATGCGTCAATGATCAGTTTGAGTCGGCGCTCAAAAACACCATCGGCGCGGCTTTTGCCGCCAAGAAGGCAGGCGGCACCTGCACCCTGGTGCAGCCACGGCAGCCGCATGCATGACGCGGTCGGCGCAGGCAGGCGTTCGATTCTCACGCAGCTCAACGTGCACTGCTGCTGCGCGAAGGTACAAGTGAAGGGCGGCAAGACAATCACGTTGGGCGTGTGGGACACGGCAGGCGCAGAGCAGTTTGAGTCCCTCAGTCGCATGTACTACAGGTGTGGCGCGCCTGGCGCTTTATGCGCGTGTTTGTGTGTGTCATTCCAGAAGAAGTGTGGCGCGTCCTCCTCTGCGGCATTGGCATTGGCCAATGCCGCGAGCGGATCGACGCAGGGAGATCTCCTGAACGTGCCCTGTCCCTGAATTTGCAGGGGTGGACGCGCGGCGCTGGTCTGCTTCGATCCATGCTCGAAAGCCAGCTTCCAGAAGCTGCAGTTCTGGGTGAGTCTGGCGACTGATCATGCAACTGTGCATCCTTTGTTCAGTTGCGTCCTTTGTTCCGAACACAGGGCACGACTGAAGGAAACTGGGAGGAACTCGCCGTTGGCAGGTGAACGAGCTACGCGCCAATGAGCCGCACTGCCAAATATACATCGTGGCGACGAAAGCCGACCTGCTGGACGGCAGTGGCGGCAGCGGCGGCCAGGATTCTGGCGGCGGCGACAGGAAGCGAGAAATTTCCGCAGCGGCAGCGCAGAAGTTCGCGGCCTCCATCGACACTGCGGTGTTTTCCACCAGTGCGATGACAGGGCAGGGCGTGCCGGTGAGCGGCCGGCCTGACACTGCTCCATAGCAGGCTGCCCAGATCTCTGATAAGGTCTCAGTCCATGACCTTCTATGACTGTTGCCAAGTTGTCTGTGTGTCCCCACTGCAGGAGCTGTTCTAAGGCATCGCCGAGGCGGCTGGCAGCCAGCCAGGAGTTTCAATTACTGCAAATGTCTCTTGTGGATGAGTCGTCGGCGCCTTGGCAACTGCAGGAGCTGTTTCAGGGCATCGCAGGGGCCACCCTGAGAGCTCCAACATTTGTTGACTGCTCAGATGAGGTTTGTCCGAGTCACCGGCGCCTTTTGAACTGCAGGAGCTGTTTCAGGGCATCGCCGAGGCGCTTGCGGCCAGCCTGGGCGAGGCTGCCATGCCGCGGCCGCTGGGCCTGCCAGCCATCAACGCGCGCCCCTCGCCGACGAGCCCGCGCAGCCACAGCATCGTGCTCAGCCCCGAGTCGTCGCCGCCATCGCGGAGGCCTCGCCGCGCCAAGCCCGCCAACAGCTGCTGCTAGGGCAGTGGCGACAAGGAACCTCTGCAGTGCTTCGGCTGGCCCGCTGGCAACTGGCAGCAAGCATGGCAAATGCGCCGCCAAGCCCGCCAGGAGCTCTGCTGCTAGGGCGGCGGCGGCGTCACAAGTACTGGGGACAGCCACGGCGACATGCTGCTAAGCCCGCCACGCCCGCCCGGCAGCGGCAAGAAAGTTATGCAGTATACCGGCAGGTTAGTCGCCGGCGGCTGGTGGCAGCCACAGTGACAGCTGCCAGGCCCGCCAGGAGCTGCTGCGAGCGGCGGCTGCGGAATTGAAAGGGACACCGTCGGCCGCCGGCAATAACTCAGCGAGGCAGTGCCGCCGGCACCAAGTTCCAACCAAATTACGTGCCCAGACGGCGTGATGCGCCAAGGCACATTCAAACCGCCGCTGGCCATGTCTGCAGCCAACATGCTGGAAGACCTACCGCAAGTGAGCCAGCTCCAGCAATAAAGGCATGCGCTGTTTAGAAGAAGCACGATGCGGCGGAGGGTTGATGACACGGCAGCTGCAGCATGTGTGTGGGAGGGAAGCGTGGTGATGCTGCTAGAGCGCCAGGTCTGACAAGACAGCTGCTGAGGGGAGAACACGCTTACACGGGGATTGCCGCTGCCAAAGAGGCGGCCGCTGGCACTGACACGTTTAAAGCAGACTGACGTAGTGGTGCAGTTTGATGACATTTTTCGTGGTTTGACTGAATTTCGGGGGGCATCATTTTGCAGCGTTTGACGAGCTGTTTTCCAGTGTTTTCCAGTGTGTGGAATTGCTGTTGACAACATTCAGTACATACCCAGTGGGCAATGCTTGTGCATCTGTGTGGTTTCATCAGCAGTAAATGCTGAAGTGGTTTCGGATGCCATCTGCAAATAAGATCAGGTGTGGCTGGGATGTTGTGAAAGCACAGCGTTTACATCTGAGAAAGCTGTTGTCATCAACACGACAACATGCACTCACTTCGATGCCGCTGAGGGAACATGGCACAGCTTGTTCATGCTGATGTCACCACAAAATCGCCGGCAGGGACCTCCTAATAGCCGCTCGCCGACCAAAACTCGGTTTGTGGAAACACCCGCGCATGGGGCTGGCTCGCGCCCTAGATATATGCCAAACATCTACATGGTTCCTAAACGCGCATTTCCAAAAATTGTATCACCGTGACCTGATGCATCCTTGCCGGAGCCGCCCCGAGACATGAGAGGGGGCGGCACCGCTTGGACTTGATGCCTACAAACATTTGACGCTGCCAAAAAAAGTCGTGTTGTGGCGTGATGCTAGGGAGATTGATGCCCAGATCGCCTTCTGCGGGACTTTTGGTGCAAGTAGCCTCTTCCCGCCAAGCTTCCCACTAAGCTGCCGTCCGCTCCGAAGCTGGCCCAAAAGCACAGGGGCAGCCCCTCACCGAATTCGAACCCGAACCGGCCGCCAGGACCGCACACAAAACTCGCCGCGCACAAAACTCATCCCTCTCGCGCCACTCCCAAATTCCACAGCGTGCCGCCGCGCGCGCGTGTCGGCGGCATCTCAATGCTCCGAATCCTCTCATGTTTTGCCCGCCCAATGCTGAAGGTCCCTTGTCGACGGCCGCCAGTTGCGCCCGCGCCTTGCCGCAGCTGACCGCGGCCGCCACAATTCCTGACGCGGTTGTGAGCTGCCGCCTCAATGCTGCAGGCTCGAGCCTGTGGCTCAGCCGCGACTGCGCTGCCACAGGCTCGGGATCAGACTCCAATCGCCGTCGGGATCAGTCCGCCGCTCAGGCGCTGGGCGCCGTGATCTGCCGCTGCCGCCGCGGCCGTAGGCCGGCAACCGCTGCCAGCAGGCCCTGCAGGCCACGGCCCCGCTGCAGCGTGAGCGCCACGGTGGCAACGCCCAGCGACAGCGCCACCAGCCGCTGCATGCCGCCGCCCTGCTTGGGCTTTCGCCGCCGGTGCGGCCGCGCCGCACGCTGCGGATACCTACACAGATGATGCGAGTCTCGGTGCGACATCTGTTTGCTGTCTCCTCTGCTGTTTCTGTAGCAGATCAGGAGTGGCTCCTCATAGAGTCGTTTGTCAGCTGACAACACACAGCGGCAGCCCAGGCCTCGGAAAGGTCTCCTCAGACGTCGACGTGGCACGCTGAGCGGGCCGGATTTGTGGACGGACGGGTTTAAGCGGAAACGAACGATCAACCACGGGGGCCCCGACTCGGGGCAAAAAAGA
>JAABUW010001592.1_pt1 | contig 37302 bp, 10 predicted proteins | sample 5560081 | NCBI WGS metagenome assembly JAABUW01 (sample SAMN10711882, study PRJNA513363) | rock metagenome | isolation source: Antarctica rocks | place: Antarctica: Victoria Land, Knobhead sud | reverse complement strand
GAGTCCCAGGAGGCGGAGATAAGAAGAGAGTGAGTGGATGTGTAGGAGAGTGACTTCACAGGCGCGGTATGTGTAGAGAGGACGGTCTGCGTGCCCGTCGAAAGGTCAAGTCTGCGTACGAGTACCTGTCAGCTAGGGATCGAGAGAAAGGCAAGGGTAGAATAATGCTTACCGCCGTACGTCCCAGTCCAAGCCCGCGGTGAAGGCTTCCTGGTCATCTTCACCAAAGCTTACTGCGAGCACAGGCGCTCGATGCGCGTATGTTTGCAGTAGGCGTCCACCAGCCTCAGTCGTATCGTAGAGATAGATGCTTTTGTCCCACGAAGCTACGAGCAGGCGGAGAGAGGCGGGCGCGAACTGGAGGGAAGAAATTGCATCGCTAGGTGGCGAGAGAAGCTCGTACTGTGCTGCAGAGTATCAGCAGACGGCATGGCCGCGTACAAAAGTGAGAACATACTGATGCTCATGTTGGTCAGGAGGTTCTGTTACTGTGGAAGAGGGCCTTGAATAGGCAGCTTCGCCGTCACGCCTGTACTTAAGGTGAAGGTACAAATCCAAGTTTGCGAGATACTTTTTATCCCAGTAGTGAACTCTCACAGTAGACTTGACAAGTCTTGAAAACGTAGCATGATTTACTATCGTAATACGATGTTCGCATTCAAAAATCTAAGTTACTTGCATCTATAACATAAAAGAATGCTTCTCTAATATTACATATAGTCTTTAACAAAACGTTGATAAATCTTTTATATCGAATATTTGTATAAGATATAATCTCTTTACTTGCCTATGTCTAAGAGATATTCTAGTCGTAATTGTAACAACAATTGTGTAAAGAATTTAAAGAACTTTCAAATTTGGCTTTAATTATCGTTATCTCTATTATAGTCTAACGATTCTTGATAATCAATAGCATAATTTGCAACTAATAGATCAATGTTTAACATCTTCGATATCAAGAATGTACAATCGCTTTATTTTGAATTATAACTTGTCTTTAAATTGCGTTGAAACAAGATTCTTTAAGAATTTATTAAATTGATATCTTCGATAAGAATAACAATTAATAAACAAATTTAATAAGATTTGTCGAAACTCTATAGATTCTAGATAATTAAACAATAATTAAAGCAAAAGTTTAATTTGCGAAATTAAATCTTTGTCAAGTTTAAATTATAGAAATTGTATTAAAGATCTTTGATATAATAGTAAACAAGAACAATATTTGTGTACGTCGACAAATTGTTAATAATTATAGATAATATTTTGTGTTTAAGATAGTTATATTGCTTTTCTTTTAATTACTTGTAATAAAGAAATTCGAAGTCTCTCTTTAAGTATTTAATATTAAGAAAGACAACAAAACTAGATCAACTAAAGAGAAAACAATTAATAATAGTTGTTGTAATTATAGAATTAGATATTTACACACAAATACAATAATTTATAATTTTGTAATAGAATTGTCGATAACAACAAACTATAATTTATATATATAGAATTTAATTATTTACGATTACTTTCGAAGATAATAAAGATTGTAAAATTGATACGTTAAATATTGGTTCAACGACGAACATACTTTAATAGCGTATAGGGCGTAATATCGATTAATAAGATTGCGAAATTTGCTAAATAATATTTTATACTCTTTGTATTTATTGCTCTTTCTTATTTATAAAAATTCAAAAAGAGAAGAAGTTTAGATACGCTTTAAAGTCGAACTCGATATTAAGAGTTTTGTAGAACTTGTTTAGGAGTTTACGCTTAAGCAAGAAGTAAAATTATATAGACAATAATTTACGCAAATTTAGAAAGTTAAAGAAATTAAATTGATAAAAGAGAAAATCAAATCTAAACGAGTTAACAATAAGTAATGCTTTTAAATTTGTCGAATTACGTATTGATTGAAAGCTAAGAAATACTATTGTTGTTAATTGTTTTCTTTTCAAGTTATCGCAATCTTTAATAGCTTTGTAAATTGCGTTCGAGACTTATTATCTATTTTGTATTGCACAAAATGTTAATTTAATCGACGATTTTCGAACAATTGTTAACTAATAGATATTAGAGTTGCGTTAGAATCTTTTGTGCGCTTTGATAAAATAATAATAAACTTGAAATTGATCAATTGCGATTGTAAATTTACAAAATTAAATAATATAAAAATTGATTTAGATTGCGTCTTTATAGCTTTATATATCTTTAAAATTGTCTTGTACGCAATAAATTATTGCGAAAACTTTCGAGAAATTAAATATATAATAAATTGTATTGTTACAAACTTCTAGTATAGAAATAATACTTGCGTTTAGAAATTAACATAAAAAATTAATTCTTAAACGCAACAACGTATTCGATATATAGTTTTAAGAAGAAGTTTAATCGATATACAAATTAACGTTATACAAGAGTTAAGTTTGTAGATCGAAGAATCGAAAGTTGTTTTTTGAGAAACGTTAACATTAACTTGCTTGTTTGTTGTATTCATTGTTAATTTGTTCTCTAGATTTTTTAAATTCGAATTTGAAAACTACTAATACAAATTAAATATTAAGTCGACTTATATTGTATTAACAATACAAATGTCAATATAAAACACTACGTTCTTTTGTTAACGTACAATAATGTTGTAGATTTGATTTTTCGCTTTTTAAGAAAGTTTACTTTTGATTTCGAACAATAAAAACTCTAGTTTTTCTTCTATTGTTTGTTCGATTATTGAATAGCGTTTAGTAAAGATTATATCTTAAAAAAAGCTTTTGTTGCAAAGAATAATTTTATCGACAAATACAAACTTTTACAATCTTAGCGCAAATTCGAATTACAAAAGTATTGCGAAGATGTTCTCTTTGTAGTAGATTGTCAAAATATTGAAGATAATATCTTAAAGAAAATATAATAATTCTTTAAGCAAAAAAATAAGATTTGCTTTTGTTAAACGCTTTCTAGAAGCTATTGACAAAATTGAGCTAACAATTGATTCTTAATTTAGTAGTAGCAAGTGTGTTGCATATATGCTTGCGAAGATTGCACAAATAAGAAAAATTAAGATTAGAAATTTAGAATTTTAACTACATAAATGCGATATAAGATATTATTACGTAAAAGAAGTATAAAACATTGTTATATACAAGAGATATAAGACACTTTTACGTAAATAAAGTGTTAGACACTATTATCTAAATAAGAGATGTTAAGACAATTGTTTCTCCTAAGTAATACTTCTTTATATTTTAGGCTTTTTTGTTGTCGAAAATCATTAGTTAGAGATAAAAGAATTCGCTTACTTTTAAGAAAATAACTTATTCGAATATAAGCGACTAGAATTTTCTTCTTAATTTTTAAGAGCTTTTTTGAAACAAAAACGACAATTAAGAAATTAAATTAAAATATTTTTGCGAAATCTTCTAGACTCGATTCGACAACAATTATATATTTTTGTCTAAAATTGTAAAGATATTTATTGAAGTCTTATAGCAAGAATATTTTTTTGTTGTTGCAAGTTTAGTAATTTTAGAGTTTCGAAGCAAGTCGACTATTAAACTAATAAATAAAGACAAAAATCAAATTATATAATATATTGCGCAATTTCGAACAAAGTAAATTAGTTTAAAAACAACAATATTATCGCAATACAAGCAATCTCTTTATTAAGTTAAGAAAAAAATATTTGTCGAATTTAAAATATATTGTATTAATTTTTTGCTTTACAATTGAAATAATTTTACGTTAACAAAGAGAAAGGAATTTCGACAATAATAGATAATGCAAATTAATTGCATAAAAAATACAAACAATACAACAAAAGAAAACGTAGACAACTTGCATATTGTTAAAGACAAACATAAAAAAATAGACAAATCAACAATAAAAAGAAATAGAAAGCGAAAAAGAAGAGACACTTAGCTAGAAAAGAACATTTAAAAGATACAAATTTTTTAAGTACATCTATACGTAAAGTCGAAAAAGAGACAAATATGTTTAATCGATTGTTTTTGTAGTATTTCTATCTATTGTAGAGTTTTAAAGTCGCGCAAATTATCTTCGATATTAGATGACTATTTTCGAATATACAACTAGAGATAACAATATATCTACGTCTTTATTTGTCGCAAGTATTATATTAATACTTCTTTGCTTAAAATTTAACATTAAAGCAATAAAACAATATTTTTATTTGTTGTCGCTTCTAATATTGTTGTAATATATAGTATAAAGAATATCTAATATTTTATAACTTACAACTTCTTTTATATAATCAAAATAATTGTTAAATCTTTTGTTTATAATCAAGACATTATAGAAGACATTAATTTGACTAAATTAATACAACTTAAGTCTACTTTATCAAAGCAAAATATAATAACTTTGCTTCTATATATTAACCTTTAGTTTATTATAAGTTTCAACTTCAACACTAGTATTATAATATTATATTCTACTTTTTTTCGATTAAGTAACTTAAAAGAGTTTAAAGTTTCGCAAACTATTTTAGAAAATACAAGTCTTATATTTTATAAAGCTCCTTTTATAAACAAGCGATTTTAAGTAATATTGTTTCAAGTTATTCGCCTTTACCAACTTTCTTATATATTTAAGTATTTTCTATTCTTGCTTCAATATCTTTAATTATTTTATTCAAAAAGCTTCGAAAGTCTTTTTATAAACAAAAACTATATAATAAGTGCAAGCTTTGTTAATTGTTTCGCAACAAAAAAAGTCAAATAATTCTTTATTGTATAGAACTTGCGTACATTAATAAACGAAGTTCTTAAATAATTTAAATAAAAGAGCTCAAGCTAACATTAATTCTTTAATATTGTTTACAATTGTTTATACTAAAATTACAACTAATTAAATATCAAGAACAAGACAAGAATATATCGCAAATACAAATTGCAATTTAAATTAAATACTAAACAATTTAACTTGAAGCTCTTAAAAGAGAGAGCGAACGTATAAATTGTAGAAGACTAGATTACTTTAGCTTTTGCATTCAACAAACATAAAATAGAATCTCAAAATAGTTAGCAATATAATTTATTATAAATAATTTCTAAGATATAATATTCTTAAATAATATATTAACGCACAATATCTCTATACTAAAGTTTAACAATATTTATATTAGAAAATAATAACTTTAGTAATAACTTGTTTTAAAAGTATTAATTCTAAGAAAAAGCAATTAAAATTTTCTAATAAACAAGTTGTTAAGCTTGTAGTTAAAACATATAAAAGTATAGAAAGTTTTTGAGATAAGCATTAGCTACAATATATAGAAGTAGCATACAAGTCTAGACAAAATCAAAGAGTCTATTATAAATTAATTTAGAACAAATTTTAAAAGAATAACGCATTTATTATTATAGATTGTTCTATTAATTAAAGAAAAGATAGTTGTTATTATTGCTATTTTAGATAAAAGCAAATAATTAGAATTTTGTTTTCAAATATATTAAATATTCAAGTGCAATCTTTTATATAATTTCTCGCAAATTATGTTTGTTATCTAAAACTAGAATATAGAGTCTTAACTCTATATTTCTACAAAAGAAACTTATCGCTTATAAGATTTAACTTTGTATGAAAAATACTAATAAAGATAATGTCTATGCTATAATATTGTCAATCGTTGCTTCGCAATCAAGTTAAATCTAAATTATATTCGACTAAAATAATAAGAGTTTTTGCTTTGCAAAAAATGTTATTTTTGAAATTAATTATTCGAAACGATGTTGCATTTGTTTGAATACAAATATATTAAAATTTGTTAATTTTGTTAATAGAAGTAGCTTTAGAGCAACAAGTAATAAGAATGTCAAAATTAAACAAAATTTTGAGACATTGTTGCTTTGTCGCAATAGCTTGTTAAAGATTAATCAATTATTTGCTTTAAAAATCGAAATTGCGCATTTTATATTTGTAATAATTTAGACGTTGCAATTGTTAAAAGCACTTCGTAATTTAATTGTTAATAACAATATCTTTTTGTAAAGTATTGCAAGAATCAAGATCTCCAATTTAATAAGTCGTGAATTCTTGTCTACGCATAGAATATTACATTTAGTAACGTTGTTAATTTGACAAATCTTTGTAACGTTTAAAGAGTTTTTATATTTGTTTAAAAGCTAAATAATTGCTAAAATTGCAAAGATTATCGATATTTACTCTTAATAACTTTAAGAACTTTGTTAATAAACTATATTTTTTGTATTTTGTTTAAGTAATGTTTCTAATTAAATTGACGAACTTTCGAATATCAAAAACGTAACAATAGTATGCGTAATAATAGCAACATTTGAAGCGTTGTTATAAGTTGTTCAATTATTAGAACAAGATAATTTATCGCTTGTTAATTGTCTAAAGAGTATCGAAGATTTTCTTTAAGAATATTGAATAATAGTATAATTAAAAAGAATTATAATCGAGATACTAAACTATTCGCAAGACGCTCTTGTTGCGATATCGTTGTTACAACTCTAGCTTGTTACAGCTGATATATACTCTACAGAGTAGTCTGTAGTATATAGCACGGTTATCTGCATGCTCGACGACTTGGCAGACAAGCAATTGCTCGATACGCTAGTAGACAAACTCGATATACTCGACAGCAAACAGAGCAAGCAAGCTCGATATATTTGACAGCAAACAGAGCAAGCAGAACTCGATATATTCGACAGCAAATATAGCAAACAAGAAATTTTTTTTTTAGTATATAGATTTTCTAGACACAACTTTTTTATAGATTGTGTTTAACTCAAAATAAATTTTTATTTATTGTTATTACTATATCTAGCTGCAATTTTTGTTATCAAGTAATTGTTTGCATTGTCTGAAAATATCTATAGATTTTTTCAACAGTACAACTCTTTCTGATATCTCTAAGATCTCTTAGAAAGTAGCAGTATAACACTTTAAATACTCTAAAAATATCTGTATCAGATTAACGCGTCTCTATTTCGAATACTAGTTTATCAGTATTATATTAACTATCGATTATAGAAAACAACAAGATCAGAATCAATAAATTCGATATCTACTATAAAAATTGTATCGATCTGAAAAACTGATTTATACAGATAGATATCTATTTTATTTTCTATTCTGTTTTAGCAGACTATAAGACAATTTTTGTATTAATATTTCTCAGAGAAAAAGTTCAGTATTAATTTAAGTCAAATTTACAAAAATATCTGAAAAATTATAACAAAAATCTTTATACAATATTTACGAATTTCGACAATTTCAAAAGAGAGCTTCGAAGAATTTTTGAAATATTTAACAAAAAACAAATTGCAAAAAAAGTAATTCAGTATCTAATTTAACAAATTTCTGCAGCAGACTATGCAGCTAAATTTCAGAAATATATTAATTTAATCGAGTAAAACAATATTGTATTTATAACAATATTTCGACAAAATCTCAAGAACAATCTAAAAGACAAAATAATATATAACAGAAAATATATTAGTAATATATTTGATTTTATCGAAGTAGCTATCGATCTCGACAACAAACTGTATAAAAAAACTATAAAAAAAAGATACAATTAATTTCAAAAAAGAGCAGAAATTTTCTTCGAATCAGCAATCAAATATTAGCAGAGAAAATCTTGTTTTAATCAGAAATACAATAACTCCGATTATTGTAAATCTGTATCTATAAAACTGAATTCTATTCAGCAATATAAAAAAAAGAATTCTAGAGAAAAGCAAAATAACAAATTTCAGAAAATATACTATTTATATAACAAATCGGATTACTTCGCAAAAGATTGTTGATTACAGAATTTGATAAACTGTCGACAGATTAATACTATATTAAAAAAGATATTCGATAGTTAGAACAATATTAGAAAACAAATTGATACAAAAACAAATATTTTCGAGACTGAATTGAACAACAACTACTATTTGATAGAAAATTCAGATCAGTTACAGAAAGTTCTAGATAAAATATTATTAAATAAGATATTTGTATCTATGCAGAAAATTAACAGAAAATTCAATAAAACTATAGAAATACAACAATCAGAAATACTATATCTTTACTCAGTAACAGACTCAGACAACAAATATAACTGAAATTTTTTTTACAAATATCTAGACAATATTACAAATTATTTTGACGCTTTAACTAGTTTATTAAGAGAAAAAGAGATTAATCAAATTATAGATAAATGCGAGAAAACGCTAGAAAGCAATATTACTATAAAAAGAAATATTTTCGATAAAATCGAATAACAACTGAGCAGTGTAAATCTATTTCGAGAGAAAATAGAAAAAGCAAAAAAATATACAATACTCAGTTGAACAAAATACTATAACAACTTATACTGAATTTATTTAGAAGACAAAAAAGAAGTCAACTGATTTTTTAGAAAATTAAAATTATTAATTTAATATAGAAAGAAAGTTCAGCGCAAACAGATACTCGAAACAGAAATTGCAGTACAAAAACAAAGAAAAGTTTAAATTTCTTGATAAAAAATATATCAGAGAAATACAATATATTAGTTTAACAGCAGCAACTAAACTTAACAGCATACGCACAATATTTTATTATATCAGTTAAAATTAATAGTTGTCAACTTATTGCAATAGTCGATTTTGATACGACAGATAATTTTATAATCAGAATTCTTGTTAAAAGAAAAAAGTACTTTATTTAAAAGAAGTCTAATATATACAATCTAGTAGTTGTAGATAGAAATTTATTATTCGACAAAAATAGAAAAATAAATAAAGAAACGAAATTACTATCGATAGCTATTCAGCAATACTACAAAAAACTAATTTTTAATATAGTAAAAATAGTTATTTACAATATTGTTCTAGAAATATCTTGATTGAAACAGTACAATTCAGAAATTGACTGAAATATACAAATATTCAGATTTGCGCAATATAATTATATAATTTATATTTAATCTATATATCGACAGTATTCGATAATAAATAAGAGAACAAATCGAAAATCGATTGCAAACAGCAAACTTGTATTTTTGCAAAAAAACAATCTAACAAAATTCGACTCGACAGATATTGACAGAAATCAGTTAAATTACAAAATCAGAATAAATAAATAAAATTACAAATTTTCTGAAAGTTTTAAACTATCTGATACAGCAAAGAAATCGCTAAAATATATATTACAAATATACAACAGTTAAGAGTATCTGTTTTAAAAAAAGAAAACGGCAGAGATTCTCTCTAAATATTAACTGTAAAATTATAAAATCAGATTTAAATCAGACAAGCAGTCTATATTTGAATTTATATATATTTTATTCGAGAAAAAACTCGAAGTGCTCTGCAAATATCTGACAGAAAACAAAAAGAAAAAATTTATTAGAAAATTTTAATTATAGACAGAATATCCGATTCTCTTTGTATTAAAGAAGAATAGAACTTTTTATCTATATATCGATTATCGGAAGCTAAATAATATTACAATTAAGAATCGATATTTACTATTTAATATCAGCGAGTTTCAGAATCGACTATTCGAAACAAAATATTTTATTAAACTGAATTTACAAAAAGTGTACAATCAGATTAGAATAAAGACAGAGAAAAAATAAAAAACAATTTTTTGCACACAATATAGATTATATAAATATACAATAATACTATTCGAATTTACAAACGCTTCGGTAATATATTAAAAAATAATTAATAATACACTACAACAATATCTAGATCGATTTGTTATAGTATATTTGAACAATATTATAATTTACTCAAAAATCTTGAAAAAATATATTAGTTATATTTTCAAAATATTGAAATATCTAAATATAAGAAACTTATATTTTAAATCAGAAAAATGCAAATTCTATCGAAAAAAAATTGATTTTTTTAAATTTGTTGTTAAACAATACAAAATATATATAGATTTCGAGAAACTACAAACAGTCAGAAAATAGAAACTATTAACAAATATTAAAAAAATACAATTTTTTCTAGATTTTATAAACTACAACAAAAAGTTTATCAAAAATTATTCAGCAAATACAATTCTACTGACAAATTTTACAAAAAAGAATACGCTATAGTTATAGAAATCCGCAGAAAAAAAATTATTTCAGAATTTTAAACTAGAATATTTGAAAAAATCAGTACTAAAAATATACAATCTGCAATTATCAAACAGAATTGAAATCGACATATCAGATTTAGCTATCGATATATATTTTAGTCAGAAATATAAAAATATATAGTATTTAGTAATATATTTCTCGAGAAAACTCTTGTCAGTCGAACAGAACTATAATATTTACAATAAAAAATTACTTGCTATAATAGTTTTTTTGAAATTATAAAAAGTATATATAGAAGAATTATCAGAACTTACAATTTTTACAGATTACAAAAATTTTGTATACTTTACTACTACTAAGCAGTTTAACAGAAAACAAATACAATAGTCAGAAAAATTTAAATAGTACAAATTCAGAATACAATATATTTCAGACAAAAATAATAACAGAGCAGATATACTCAGTAGAAAAAGTAATTATATAGAAACAAAAAAATTGTTCAACTATAGTATATTCAAAATTAATAAAAACAAATTACTATCAGCAAACAAATACAAACTGAATATTACACTACAGATACTCCGAGATAATACAGAAAAGTTTTTAATAGAGAAAGAAAAATTTCAAATATCTATCGACAAAATTAACAAATATATAAAAAAATATTATAACAAATTACTGCAAGAGCACTCAGAAGTAACAAAAATTTTTCAGTTTTTATATTAGTATTGTCAGTTTTTATAGATAAAACAAGCTGTCGAGATATATATTAAACAATATTTTAGCTGTCAGCAGAACAAATATAATACGCACGTAAACTATAATAAAATTCAATATTAGAAATTATCTGAATCGCTATAAAATAAAGTTACAATAAACTTTATTATCAAGTTGTTCAAATCGACAAATCCAGCAACTGAAGACAGATATAATTCGATACTAATAATAGTTAATAAGTTTATTAAGTACTTATATATTATCGTATGCAAAGAGAAGTTTACCGCAGAACAACTGAAATATATTATATTAAATTAACTTATACAATACTATAGTATATCTAAAAGACTAATCAGTAACAGAAACAAACTCTTTATATTTAACTATTAAAAGATACTTTTTTCAATATTAGATACAAGATTTCGAATATCTACTGTCTACTATTCGATTACAAATAGTTAGACAGAAAAAACAAATCAGAGTTTTAAATAGTATCTAAAATACTATATTAACAATATTTACAGCAATTAAGTATTATTTCTATCTATAGTACAACTGGCACTCAATACAAAGATTTCGGATATTACTAAAATAACTCTATTTTTTGTTAACTATAACAAGAAATTAAATTTTTTCGAAAAAAAGTGCATGCATCTATCTACGCAGTCAGTTATCGAAAAAATAGCAATATTAAAAAAAATATACAACAATATCTCGAGAATACAAGAAAAGTCGGTCAAATATCAAAATAAAAAACGAAAAACGGTATCTCAGCTAAAAGAGAGAGATAAAATATATCTTTTTACAAAAAATCTTAGAACAAAAAAATTAAACAAAAAATTGAACTATATTAAAGTCGGATTGTTTTTTGTCAAAAAAACTAAAAAATCAGTTAACTATAAACTCGACTTACTCAAAAATATTAAAATATTTTCAGTATTCTATATATTACTGTTAAAATCAGCCGATTCAAGCATATTTATATAGAAAATATTTTATTATAAATTGCAGAAAAAAAATCGATTTAAGATTGAGAGAATTCTAGAACAGCAAAATCAGCAGTATTTTGTAAAATAAAAAAAATATTTTACAACAAAAAATATATAAAAATCAATTAGTAATCTCGACAACTGCAATATTTTTATTCAGAAATTTTATTAACGCTCAAGAAATTATTCAGTATAGCAAGAGAAAATCAAATAGTAGAAAAAATCTCAATCAAAGTATTTGCAACAGAATAGTTTGACAACTCTATAATATTCGATTTCTCTATATTGAACAGTAAATACTGTGTTTTTTGTTTTGTTTTTGTATTAACTTCTTTCAGTATTTTTTTATTGCAAAACAATCGCGTAATTATAGTTGTCAATACAATTTTATTTTCTATTATTTTAGAGAATAAATCTTCTCTGATACAATTCAAGAAAATTTACAATATATTTATATACAATTTGCTTGCGCGAATATATTTCGAATATTTTAGACAAAATAACAAATTTTCTATAATAATATAAAATTTGCTAGTACAGCAACAATATTTACAGACAAAATTAACAAATATTCTGTAGCAATCTATTTCGAAAACAAGACAGATACAATTTTGATAAAAAAATATAATATATAAGTATTTGTTTTTCGGAACAAAAAGATTTGAAAAAAAATAATAATATTACAATTCTAGTTTGTTACAGCTAATATATATTCTACAGAGTAGTCTGTAGTATATAGTACAATTATCTGCATGCTCGACAATTTGACAAACAAACAATTGTTCGACACGCTAGTAAATAAGCTCGATATACTCGACAGCAAACAGAACAAGCAAACTCGATATATTTAATAACAAACAGAGCAAACAGAGTTCGATATATTTGACAGCAAATATAACAAACAAGAAAAATCTTTTTTAGTATATAGATTCTCTAGATACAACTCTTTTATAAATTGTGTTTAACTCAAAATAAGTTTTTATTTATTGTTATTGCTACATCTAGCTGCAACTTTTGTTATTAAGTAATTGCTTGTATTGTCTGAAGATATCTACAGATCTCTTCAACAGTACAATTCTCTCTGATATTTCTAAGATCTCTTAGAAAGTAGCAGCGTAACAATCGTTAACTAGACAAATAACTTCTTAAATAAAATTATAGATTAATCGAATAAATTCTAAACTAATAACACTAGACTCGTTTTTACTTCTTAGAAAGAATTGTTCGTAATTAATTGATTCTAATTTAATATATTGTTTTGCAAGTTCTTTTCTTTAAAGCTTTTAGCAATAATATTGTCTATATTATTCGATATTAATCTTTGTTGTCTTTTATGCGCAATTAGACGTTTACTTGCTATATAAGTTTTAAGAACGCTTTTTGTATTGTTTTGACTTAATAACAATTGTTAAGCAAAGTCGATTCTTAAATCTATAATTTCTTTGTTAAAAAAAATCAAAGTTAAGACGTGTTGTAAATTTAAGAAATTTAAGATCGATTCAACTATTAAAAAGCTTGCTTTATAAATAGAAAAAACTTTATAACTACTTATATGTTAATATTTTCTAATAGAAAGCGTTACAATTTCTTTGTTTTTAGCAATTGTTTTATAAGATATTTTGTAATTATTTTCGATTTACTACAACAAAAAGTTAAAATTGCTTTATTAATAACGCTATTAATGTTGTTAAAAGATTTGTATTTCGCAAAGTTTGTAAAAATATTTTATTATAAATACGAATAAATTGTAATTCGATAAAGTAGAGCAAATCTTTAATTATTTGATTTTAATAATTAATATATAGAAGACATTAAATATTTGCACAATATTAATAAATAGCAAACTTTTAGATTAAAAGCAACTTGCTAATAATCAATTTCGCGCATAGCTAAATAACATTATTTTAATTACGTAGTTATTTGACGCAATATTTGCGTTTTATAGTTTTAATCAATTAACACAATATAACTTATTGTATATATTAGATAACTATAGACTTTTGCTATATTTAATTACGAAATTATACTCGTAAAGCGACAATTTACAAAATTTCTAAATTGTGCTTCTTTTATTCGATCAATATAATCGACATAACGTAGATAATAGCTTGTAATATCAATATTTAACAATATTGTTTCTAAATAGTCTTAGCTAAAGTATGCGAACGTTGTTCGCGAGACTTTTGTTTGCTATACTATTAGCAATCTTCTTTTTGTTATCTAGTAAATTAGAATTTTATCAAAAAACTTATTTGTCTTGTGCTATTGTTAAGTTAAGCTTGTCGTTTCTTTGTTTCTTTAAGTTGCTTAATTTGTTGTTTGTTTTCTTAAATATTAAATTATCTTATTGTTTTATCTTTGTTAAAGTATATTTAATTGTTGTAAACTTCTTATAATAATATTCGATATATTGTTTCTAGTATAAACAAAGATTAATATATTAACTTTAGACTAAAATGCTACTAAACTAAAATTAAATAAAAGTTGTAAAAAATAAGAAAACATATTAAAGAAGACAAATTTAAAAACATATATTTGCACAAAGTATACAAGAGAATTACATTCGATTAAATATAATATTGATTTCGATGATTTTTGCGCTTGTAATACAATTGATATACTTAAAATTATTTAAAAAGCTTGATATTTTAATTGCGTGCAAAGATCTATATAATTAAGCTATATACATTCTTTGAAGCAACGTAATTCTTGCTTAAGAGTTCTCAAAATCTTCGCATAATAATAGCTCGATAACGTATTTATTTCTTCGATTATTTTGTCGACACAAAAGTTCGAAATTATATAATAGCAAAATGTTATACTTATAGAATCTATAAAACAAAGATTTATTGACAAAGATACTTTAAGATCGAAAAATATTGTTGTAATAAATTGCTTACAATACAAGAGATACTAGACGCAAAGAGAATTGATTAGCGTCTTTTAAAAGCATACAAAGAATAGTAAAAATAGTATAGAGACTCGAACAAATAGAATCGAGAAACATAGCGCAATTGCAACGACGCTAAGTTGTTGAGAATAATATAGTAGCTTTAGAAGACATTTAATTATATAATTACGCAATTTATAAGTTGTATTGCAATAGTTAATTAGAGCTTCTAAGATATAATAAACAACTTAAAATAAAAAAGTAATAAAATATATTAATAGAGTATATTGAGCAATAAAATTAGAGAAATAGATGCGAATATATACTTATTTGCGTTTAAAAATTGATATAAGTAATCGATTTAAAGAAAATACACAAAAAGCACAAGCTAAGAGACTTTATTTGTTTAGATCTAAGAAGATAGAGAGTTTTCAAAAAGATTGTAATAAAAAATTATTGTTAAAGCACTATAAATTGAAGCTAACAATACTTAATAAACAAGTTAGAAAACATTGTAGAAGAAATATAGCAAAGATTTTGACAATTAGAACAACAATAGTAAATTTAAAACAATTATAAAGTTGTTATTTTTAATTGTATATTCGAATACAACTCTTAAGCGCTAAAAGATAAATTATTATTTAGTTCTTTTTTGTTTTCTAAGCATTCTTAATATAGATACGTTTTATATTTGTAGTTATTGTTACTTCTTCAAGTAGTTGCAAAAAATTAATAAGATTATTCTAGCTCTTTATTACAACAATAAATCTTCAAAATTAATTTAAAGCGTCTATATAAACTTAACGAATTTTTAGATATCAAATAATATATAGAAACTTGTTAGACGTTTAATTCTTGTTAGCAATTTTACTTTTAATCAAAGCTTTTCGATATTAAGTAAAAACGTAGAGTTCAAATACATTTGTCTTAACAACAAGATTATCTTTATTAATAAATATAACAATAACAAAATATCGAAGAAACAAAGAGCTAAATATCGTAAACTCTTGTGGCAAGATACGTCTCTCTATAGACAAAAGAAAATCGAGATATAATTGTTGCGTCTTTTGATATTATCAAGTAGATTATCGTCTATTAATATTGACTTCTTTTAACTTCTTGTTGTTAAAGACTTAAGATTTATAAGTAAATATATTATAATTATAAAGATAAAGCAATTGCGATATTATGCTTTTGATCTCAATCTTAAGCGAGTCAATTTAATAGAAAACTTCTTAATTGTTATTCTTAAAACACTATTAATTAATTCTTAAAATTGCGACATAGTTCTTTAAACTCTTTTATTTTTGCTTATTTAAGACTTGTTAATCTTTTTTCGAGTTAATAAAACTAATAGATCTTGAATTAGATTCTAATTCTACAAATTTACAAACAAATTAGATTTTCTCGAGCTCGCAACGTTGCTCGAAATCCATAGAAGATATAATATTAATAAGTAAAAAAACGTCTCTAAAGATAATAATATATAGACACGTAGTATTATTCAAATACAATCTAACATTTAGTTTAGTAGTTGTTCAATTATAGATTACAAGATATTCAATTATTATTTATATATAAAGAGAAAGACGAGCTATAAAATGTAGAATCGATTGTAGCTATTAAATATTCGAAAGTCTTTCGACTTGTATCTCAACTAAATATAGAAGCAATAAGAAGATTTTTGCTTGTATTATATTTAAAAGCAATACTATATTACGAAATCGATATAAACAAAACAAAGACTTATTCTTTTACTTAATTTAATGCTTTTGCAAACATTCTTTTAATTAATTGCATAATTACGTCTATCTTTGTATTTAACTATTTAAGAATATTTTATTAATTCTTGTTTAAAGAGCTTGCATATTAGTTGTTTGTTAATTTTGTTTACTTATTTTGTTAATTAAGATTATTTAATTTCTTGTTGCGTAAAAATATATATACTACAAGATTTTGTGTCTACAAGCAACAACGCACTTAAAATTAAGATTTAAGCTAAATAGTTACGCAATCGAATTATTATAGCTAGTTAGTACAAGAAACTAAGATATTACTTAAATAACTTTGCAACTATTTTGTTGTAATTAAAACAAAAATTTAATCTAAACAATTGCGCAACAATATTACTAGTTTAGCAATATTATTACAATTAACAAGCAGAATTGAGACATTATCTAGATAACATTATAGTTATATTATTAAAGTAAGTATAACAATTTAAGACAAAGTCTAGATAACTTCGCGATTATATTGTTACAAATAGTACGCAAATTTAAGATATTATTTAGTTAACTTCGCAATTATGTTATTGCAATTAACACAACAATTTAAGATATTACTTGGATAACTTCGCAATCGTATTGTTTTGATCGACTCAAAAATTCGAGACGTCTTTGAAATAGCTATTACGTACGAATACTTTGTAATACTAGCAAAGAAGCGATTATTAAAATCTAAGAAATTGCGACTTAAATATATATATATCGCCATTGCAAACGTAAACGTAGCTAGAAAAGTTAAAACTTTTAGCAAAATACTAAGCAAAGAAGATCGCGAAATTGCAATATATTGTTAAAATTATTTATAATAAAACATTTATAATAAAGCGAAAATAGAAAATCGTATTTATAATGTTCTTTCTCGATTAATGTAAGTTATTTACATTTGTTCAATTAATATATCGATTTAACGCTTAGTTTTTACTTTAATTTATCGAGAACGTAGATTAGTAGAGCAATTATTATACAATTATTAGTGTAGCTTGTTCTCGTCAATTAAAGCAATTAAAGTTTCGATAAAACTCTTCTTTTTTTGACGACTTCACGCGAGTACAATCTAACAAAAATTAATTAGCAACGTTTAAGTTCTCTTGTTAATGCGCGCTTATTTTTGCTAGCTAAATTATCTTATTTTCAATTAGCGTTTCGAACATCTTTTAGATTGCAACAAGATAAATAATTTAGATTTTTAAATTTTCTTTGCAGTGCAATTTGTTGTTGTTCAATACTTCTTGTAGTTGCTTAAAAGATAAAGTCTATAGTTGTATCTATAACGCGATAAAAGATATTGTTTTAGAATATTAATAATAGATAACAAGTAACATATATCTGGAGAGAAGTAACGCAAATTGCAAATGCGTTGCAAATAGATAATATTAAAGAGATAAACAATCTTAGATATATAGCGATAGAAAAAAGTCGAAAAAATAAAGAGAGAGAACGTTTAATACAAAAATTAAATACGAAAAGAGCAATCAAAAGAATAGTTTTTTTTTTGTTAAATATCTTAATTAGAATGCCTGCTAGACATTAGCATAGTTAGAAGATATCTATTAATAGAGAGTATCGAATAAATCGTTCTCGATTATATAGTTAGTAAAGAAGATATTTTCGCTAGCTTTACAATCTAGTTATGTTTAATATATATTGCTTCTTTATATTCTTAGACATAGTTTATAGTAACTTCAATAAAGAAGTAAACGAACAAAAGAATAAAAGTTATAATTTTTCTCGCTTAAGCTTTTTAAATATTATTTTGCTAAAGATTGAATCGATCTTATAGAAAGTTAATTTAATTTATTAACATATATAATATTCTTGAATTTCCTTGAAGATACGAAGATATAATTGTCTATTTAATCTAATTACGATTATTATTGATCTAATTTAAAATTGACAATATTGTTAACAATCTCTAAATACAATTTTATTAAATAACAAAAGCAAAATTTTGCGACTTTACAATAATATAGTATTACAATATTTTGATATCTTATAAAGTAATTTGAAATATACGAAGACAATTGCAATATTAGTTCTCTTTCAATGTATATTAGATATTTATCGCTACTTTTAAGCATAAGTTAAAAAGAACACAAGTACGTAAGACAATTATACTAAATTTTGAGTAATTATTCGAAGCTCGATATTTGCTTTTCTCTTTGTTCTTTTTGCGTTCAAATTACGCTTTACTTTTATTTTATTTTTCTTATTCTTTAGAATTAATCAATTCTTAATAAGATTGAACAAAGTAGAAGTATTATTAATATATTTGTTGTTATTGTAAACAAGACTTTGTACAATATACAAACTTCAAAAATAGTTTTAATCAATAGTCTCTTCTTAAGCTTGTTAACAACTTCGAACAACAAAAACTTAAAAATTATTTTCTCAATTAAAACGAGATTAGTTTACAAGAGAACATTATAAGTATAGAAGCGTCTAAAAATAACATTAATCAATTATTAATTATCTTAGAATAACAAAATAAATATATTGTTAAAGAATATAAAAGAGCAAAGTCTAAGCACAATACATTTGTAGCATTAGTAACAAATTGTTCGTATATCAACTCTTAGCTAATTTACAAATTAAGATTCGAATTACTTCTTAAACATTGCTTTATCGATCAATAAACAAACGAAATTTAGCTTAGAAATCTTTTTAGAGTTTGTTTTACAAAATAGTCTTAAAGACTTTAAGATTGCAATAGAGACGAACAAAGTTAATATACAAGAAAGACAATTTGCGTTAAGATAACTTAAGCGTTTTTTTTTTAAATTGCGAACTACTCTTTTGCACAATTCTACTTCTTTAGTTAGTATGCTTCGATATATTTAACTTATTCGATGCGCAATATTTGATTTAACTTAACGCAATCTTAATATGCAACAATATTATAACATCAATTGTTTATTTATTCTTTCTTAGCTATTTTTTTGATTTAAGTTATTGCTTGTTTGCATAACTTTAAAGACAAACTAGATTTTCGATTAACATTTAGATTGCAATTAGTTTTTTTTATATCTACGCGAATATTTTGCAAGTTGTTGCTTATAACAATATTCTTTTTTAAGAAGCTTAAGATATAAGTCGAACGCGTTTAGATTTGCGTAAAATAAATATAGAATTGCTATTAAATTGTTTTGCTTTATAATCTATTAATTAATTTCTTAACTTTACATTGTTTATAAATCAAAACTTAACAACTTTTATCTATTAAATTACTTGTATCGACAATCTAGCTATAAAATAGTATCGAAGTATCAAAAACACATTAATTACAATTTAGTAAATTTTATCTAACAACACTTTTACAAATCGCATATAACATAAACTAACAAAAATAAATACTTAAGAATAATTTGTTTATAATAAGCTAAAGCACAATATCGAAATACTACAATTTAAAGTTAATAAACTTTATCTATAGACAATTTAACAACTACATAAATTTAAGATAGCTTAAAAGATAGTTATTAATATCAAATATCAAATTGACAAAAATTAAATCTTTATAAAACAAGTTAAGATTGAAGCAATGCTATATTATTATTTAATAAAAAGATTTTTTATTTAAGCATTCGATTTGACGAAGTTAGTAGAAATCGTAACTCTTATTAGCAATTTGACTCGAACAAAGTAAATATTAAGATAAATTTAAGACATTACAATATAACTTAAAGCATTAATACTCTTTCTTAAACATAAAAAAGTAGACTTGAATTTTCTAAATTATGCTTTACACAAGCAAAATCAAGTTATTCAATAAGATATCGATAAAAACAAGAAGATAAAAATAAAGACTTTCGACAAGTTTCTTGCTTTAATAAAAGATAACGTAACGTTGTTAAGAAATACAACTAATATATAATAGCAACAAATAATATATTATTAAGATAATTGATTACAAACTTTTATATTATTAGCATTAAGCGAGTTATTCTTAGTTGTTTATGTTGTAGCTTATATGCTATTGCTACATTTAATTAGAAAAACAAAGATTAACAAAGCAATTAAGATTCTTATAGCAAGTTGTACATTATATCTTATTGCGACAATATTTAGTAAATCGAGAATGCAAATTCTTACATTTAATTAATCGATTAAAACTATTTCGTAAGTTTTTTATTGATTAAATTCGTAGATATTAATATACTTCTTTATACTATGCTATATCGCGCAACATTCAAAAATTGTTGCTATTTCTAGTATTGCTAGTATTTTTAATTTGATAGTTGTAAACGTATTGCTCGAGTTTAAACTATTAAGATCAATATTAACTTCAAGCAACAAAAAGAATTTATAACATAAAAGAAAAAGAATATACTTTTTGTAGAACTTCTCTATATTTATCTCTATCTTTTCTTGTATTAAGAAACACAATATTTGCTTATTATTAACAATTCTAGAGACTTCGCGTTAGTTATAGTATAGAATTGGACTATAATAAGCTATGCTCTTTAAATTGTTTTTTGATCTTATTTGATTTGTACTTTGCAAATTGAATAACGATTTCTTAACTTTGAATAACATTATTGAGAATTGTTACGCGTTAATCGAAGTATAGATTTAGACTACAAGAAGTATTGTTTTTCGTAGTGCTCTTTAGTCTTATTAGAATTTTGCTTCGTAAACTAAATAATAATATTCTAAATAAATATAACACTATTAATAACGTATTAGAATTGTTAACAAGAAAGACTAGATATTTATTTCGATTTAGAATTTTTCTTTGCTTTGCTCTTGTTTTTGAGTAAACGCTCTTTTTGCGTTATAGATAAAGTTTTTTTACACTAATTAAATTGACGCTCTTGAGCGACAATAGAGATAGTTTAGTAATAGCAAATAAAGCTATAAGAAGCTATTTAGTCTCTCTCGATATATACTATTGTAAAATTATAGTATTGTCGAAAGCATAACTCTTTTTTTAAAAGAAGTATTCTAGATTTATTTTTAAACTAAATAGTATCTTTATAGATTAAATATCTTACAATACGTTTGTTTGAAACTAATTTAACAATCGATATTATTTGTTTAAACTATGCGTGCGACTTAGAAAGTTAGAATAACTCGATATAAAAATATATAGAACTACAACATATATATACTTTGCGATCGAATTTGAGCAATCTAAGCATAATAGCTATTAGCAACTACGTGTCTTCAATAACTAGACTTTGCGCTATAAATTTTTCGACATCTTTATTAACTTTTTATTCTTCTTTTATGTAAATAGAAGCATTGCTAAGACGACAAATTTAAATATTGTTCGACATATATTTATTTTAGTTCTTGTTGTCGTTTATCTAAGCTATATTTATTAATATCTTAAATAACTATTAAGTGCGTTTGACAAGACACTATAATAATAGCAATAGTCATACTAGCACTTCAAGCATCTTTAACGTAAAAAGATATATTTAACGTATTATTTTAAGCAAAACACAAACAATAATTATAAAAATAGTATATAGCAAGAACACTACAATTGCTTTTGCATTAAAATCAAACTTAATTATTGTTATTGTAGACTTTATTTCTTAAATTACGTCTATATAGTTTTGAATCTTAGCTTTTACACTTAAGAACTTGCGTTGCAAAATTAAATAAACATAGCTAGACGTCTTTGTTGCATCGAATAGAGGAAATAGATGTTCGAACAACGCTTTAATAATTAACAAGATTTTAAGATTAATTGTAGTTGCACTACAATTATTAATTGCGTCTATTTAAAAAAAAGAAGACATATTAATGTCTTGAATTACTTTGATTAAGCAACGTGCAAAGATAAACTTTTGAAGTATTTATATTAGAGAAGAGAGATTGTTGTTAATTTGCTAGATGTTCGCATCGTCGCAATAGATTAATACTACAAAGACATTAATTTAAGCAATCTATTTATAATCTTTGTCTAGAACAACAACTAAAACAATTGCAAAAAGAGTAATTAATATAGATTTAAGCATTGTAATACTAGACTAAATATCTAATAATAAGATTGTTAAAGTTTAACTTGTTGTAGATAAGTTAAGCTAAACAATACAAACAAAAGATTAGATAACAAGAGAGAAAAAGCAAAGAAAGAGAAAAAGATAAAAATTGAAAGCTCTCTTTAAGCTAGTTTTAGCTATTGTAGTTAAGCGACTCTACGTTAGATCTCTATCTTACTTAATAAAAAATAAAAAATATAGAATTCTTTTTATAGAAGGCAATCTTATTTACGAAGAAGAGTCTTGCTACAATATAACTTTTTTATTATATATAATATAGAAAGATAATTAAAGATTTGTTTAAACATTTATATTTGCTAAAGTAAGTAATAAAAATTGCAATATACGCAAGCTATATGTTCGAATTCAAAAGAAGATCTCTTAGATAAGTCAAGACATTTACGAACAACTTCTCGAACATCTATCTTACTAAACGTAGTAAAATAGTATTAGTCACTAGAAGTTGTTATGTTGTCGTATTATACTTTTTTTAATTAAACTAGACACGCTATCTAACGTTACAAATTTAAAACTTTGCTAAGTGTCAAATATAGCTATAAATAACAAGAAGTTGATAAATTTAATAATATTAAAGATTTAGCAATACGAGATAAAACACGAATTCAACATTTTCTTGTTAATATTTTAAATTGTATTATTAATTCTTTGTTTGCTATTATTGTATCTTCGATTTCAAGAATATATATTGTTGACAAAGATTATTTTGTTAAGCAAAACAAGAATTTCGACATTAATTATATTATTACGATAGCTACGTTTCGATTAATCTTAACAATTAAGAATTGAATTAATGTATCGATACGCAAAGTCGTCAAACTTAAAAGATTTTTATCAAAACTACTAGAAGAGATCTTATAGTCGACTTTAGTTACAAAGAAAAAGCGATTGTTATCAAAGAAGAAGTTTAAGATAACAAAAAATAACGAAAACATATTTAGTAATATAATTAAGCAAGCTTTACAAGCTCTTAAAAAAGAAAGTTTGTCGAAGCTTAATGTTTGTCGCACATTTCTCGTCCTTAAATTAATTGTTGCCTTTGTTGTTGCATTCTACTTGGCGAAACTAAGTTTATTAATTTTTAAAGAGTTTTTGAAGCAAGTTACAATATAATTGAACGCAAAGAATTGCGTTCAATTATAAAATATATTATATTATAATAGAGCTTGATTAATTAATGTTAACGATGCGTCAAAAATCGAAGTTGTATTTCGCAAAATATAAAGTTGATTTCGAATATATTATTGTAAATCTTTCGAAGTACGCTAATTTATTAGAAAAGCTTAACGTTTATCTTAATTATATTGTAACTTTTTATGTAAAAAATGTTATAAACAACGTCAAATATTATCAACTCAAAATTTTGTTATTTTATTTCTAAAAAATATCTACGCAAGCGAAAAGAGTTTTTGATTGCATAAAATCTACAAAACAAATCTTAAACATTATTATTGTTACAATTAAACAAAAAATTTATATTGTTTGTCGCTTTATAATAGAGAGAAAAGTCGATATATTTCAATATTCTAGAATTATTTACAAAGAAACAAAATAGTTATTTCTTTAATACAAGTTTAATCTTTAATACACAATAATATTTCGAAACAAAGAGATTCGCAAGCAACGCAATCAAATCTATAAGAAGACTTAACTCTAGAAAATGTCTCTACAATTTTTAGTTTAAATTAATGCTACTCTTTACAACATCAAAAATTGTTACAATTCAAAAGCAAAACTAGCAAAAAATTTAAAAACTAATTTGAAAGAGCTACTAAAAAATATAGATTATTAGCAAAAAAACAAGACAAAAAGTAATAAAAAGAGAGTATCGATTAAGTATTGCATAGTTTTTAATATTAGAGCAACAAAAAAACAATTTATTTTAACGTTAACTTAAACTTTAGAAGATAAAAACAAGTTAAATATATTTATCGATTACTATTGTAAGATTTAAATTAACTATTTTATTTTTAACTTTAATTACTTGCTATAATTTCGAGTCTTTCAACAATTGCTTTGTGCAAAATATTGTAAATTGTCAAATTAGTTATTGTATCTAAAATAAGAAGCTAGAAAACGTTAATTATTTTATAACTTTAGAAGAAGACAATAAGCAACTATAATTGATTTTTTACACACTATATTAACTATTGTAAGATAGAAAGAGAATTTAGACTACAGATTCGCTATTGTTTTTATATCTAAAAAAACAATTACTATTGTTGAACATAATTTAAAACTACTTTGTTGCACAAAATCTTACCTTTCTAGAATCTAATTACATTATAGATCGAAAAAAAGATTAATTATTATAATCGATCTTTGATCGACATAATTATAATAGTATTACTTAATATCGAGATATGCTCGCAAAGTTAAATATATATAAGATATTTTATTTTTGTTGTAATCGACGCATTCTTGTTTTGTAATGCTCGATTTCTTGTTACGTTATAGACTTATTATTGTATTTTCTAATTGTGCGTCTAACGCTAAGCGATAAGCAAGTTTTCTCTTAAGATAATTAATAGATATCTCGATTAAGCAATCTATACAATCTCTAGCTAGCTTAAGCTTTTTCTTCAATTTAATAACAATTGTTTTAATTAAGTGTTACATTCTAGTTGATGCGAAGAACATTAAGTCGTGTATTGTTAAACTATTGTAAATTTTGAACTTGTATTCGACAACAATACAAGTAATTATCTCTATAAAGTGCAAAAATCTTTTAATTATTATCTTTGTTTAAGAACTTAATAGTATGTCGATAGTTGCAAAAGATTAAACTTAATAAGATATTGTTACTATTATTTTTAGCATTAATTGTTTTAATAAAAGATAGATAATTGCGATTTCTAATATTGATTGTCTTAATAAAAGATAGATAGTTGCGATTTCTAGCATTGACTATCTTAATAAAAGATAGATAGTTGCGAGAAAAATATATGAAGAAGACATTGCAAAATCTATATTTTAATAAGTAAAAAACAAGACTACAAGACAACGTAATATACTAGAATTTTATTCAATAATCTTAACAAAAAGAAGCGTTTATCGTAACAATATAACAATAAAAGTAGAATCAATATTGTACAATACAATTGTGTCTATTTTGTATCGCTTTGCTTAATATAATATATTACAATACTAACACATTACTCTTTTACAAGTTGCGCATTAACATTTCGAAAATATTGACGTTATATAGACAAGCGTTTGCTTTACTCTTAACACTTTTGCTCTTTATTAGATTTTCTAGCTATATTGTTATAGCAAATTAGCAAGCTCTTTAATTGTTAATATCTTGATTATTGAAAACTGCTCAATAGATCGAAAATTTACTCTATTGGAAGTTCAATGTCTACTAGATCGCTTATTTATAAGATTGTTGTCGCTTAAGAGATTTGTTAAACATCTAATTCTTTCTTTATATAATTATGTTTATCTACAATTTGAAGAACGTTTGATCGACTAGACTATACTAGATAAGCTTGTAACAAGATAGTAAAAAAAATATAGCTAGCTATCGAATTAAAGATAATAATGTTTTTTGTAACAATAGTATAGTAAGTGCGACAAAAAGTGCGATCAAGATCTATTATTTTACATAAACTAGCGAAATCAAATATATCTTTATAGAAATTGTCGATTAATTACAAGATAAAATAGATAATTTGTAATAAAACTCGCAACAATAGTAAAACTTAGAAAATTTTGCTTGTACGTAATTTCTTCTTCTTATTCTAGCGTTTTAATGTTTATTATTCTTATTAATATATTAGAAATCTTAATAGCAAAACTATAGACAAGAAAGTAACAATTATCTTATAATAGAATTATATACTTCTAAGTCTTAAAGATTTATTCGACAAGTATTTAATATACATTGTATAGTGCGTACGCTTAAATATAATCGCATAATTTAACTTATTAGACAAAGACAAACTTGTATGTATTCGTGGATTTGAACAATCTATACAACATAAAGAGTATAGAATCAATCTATTAGTTTCGTTCGCGAAACTATATCTTACAATGTAAATTTAAGTAAGATATCTATTAATAGAACAATCGAACAAGAAATTTTAATTTTAATCAAATATTAATTGCCTATAATTACTAGTCTTTTGTGCTTTATATTTAATGTTTAAAGCTAGAACAATGCGATAGTTACTATTATACAATAGAAATATCGACAATTGTATATTAGTTTAGCGTTATCGTAATTTACAATAGCGAGAATAATCAACATGCAAAATCTTTGAAAGACAAAGTTATAATAGTCTAAATGCTAAAAAGAATAACTTGTACTTAAAGAGTTTTAATAATTATTTATACAACATTTCTAAGAAGTTAAATATATGTTCTTCGATAACAAGTAGATAAATGTTACAAAGTTAAGACACTTAAAGATAATAATTGTATAAATAGCAAGATATACAAAATTAAATATAGAAATGCATTAACTAGACTTAGAATTAAAAGACAAACAAAGATACTATAATATTAATTAAAAGCAATATTACTCTTATATTGTTACAAGAATTGATAAAAGTTCTAAGCATTTGTTTCTAATTGTTAAAAAAAAATATAACAAAGTAAAACTTAAGAATTAAGTATTGAAAACTATATACAAAGTATAGCTAATAAACGCTTTGCTAATCTCGAAAAAGTATTTTGTTGTATAGATTTTCTTGCTAAATTTTTTGATCTTAAGTTGATAAATTTCTTGTATTGCTTAATTTATAATCTATTAGTTTTGTTGCAAGAAACAATTAAATTATATAGTAATATTATCGTCGAATCAATTTTGCAATTCTTGATTTGCGCATTGTTTTTTATAAGTTTAGCTCGCGTAAATATGCGAAAAATTTATTGTAATAGTTGTTGTTAACAATAAATTTCAAGAAAAGATTGCGCACATTAGTATTATAGCTAAAAAATCTTCAAATTATATTAGACTTACAAGTTTAAAAAAAGCTAATTTTCTAAATAAAAAAGACTATTTGCAATAAACTCTTAATATATATAATTTAGCTTCTCTTTGTAGAGATATTATTTGTTAATTTGCTTAAGTATTATATTTCTATTAAGTTTGTTTATTGCGATTAGAGAATTAAAAAAGTTATAAAGTCGATTCTTTATAAAATAATCTACGCGTTTGACTTTTAAACAAATTAACTAAACAAGATGGTAAATATATAGTATAATAAAGAACTATCGCATGCGATACGCTCTCTACCTCGACTTTACATTTTTTGTATAGACAAAACAAATTATAAAGACATTCTTAATATTGTTGCTATTAAAATCTTTTATTAAGACAAAAGAATTTTTTTGATTTGTAATGTATAGTAGCGAATTTGTATCATGTTTGTTCAAATATTGTTAATAATGCTAAGCGAGATAAAGAATTTCGATATTAATAAAGAGATGTTAAGAATGTTGTTTAAAGTCTTAACAACAACACTTCTTAAAAACAAGATTACTAGTTATATTTGCATTGTTATAACAAGAATCTATATAGTTATAGTTGCATTGTTAAGAAATTAATATATTATAATATTGTGTCAAAGTCGTCAAATTTTGTTGCTATTGTTCGAAAAGAGTATTACTAAACGTTGTTAACAACATTATTAATTTTTACAAAGAGAATTCAACAATAATTGCAATCGAATTTAATAAATAATTTTATCTCTATATTCTTAAGAAAGTCTAAGAACACTTTATATTTCAACAAAATAACTAATATCTTATTAGATTAGCAATTAAGTTGTTTGTTAAACGCAATCGAAACAAATTTGAGTTAAAGAAAACAATCTTCTTTATATTATTGCTAGTTTAATATACAAAGAGAATAGCTATAAGTTTTATCTAAAATTGTAAGTAAACAAAGAATAGAGAAACAATATAGAAATTTCTTTGTTTTGTGTTTTATATTGCGTAATAAAGTCTTTGCTTATATATTGTTCTAGAACTATTTGTTTAATCTTTTATCTTTAGATAAGTAAGTAAAATATGCGTTTCTCGATACAACTATTTTGCAAATCTATAGTTTTTTGACTTCTTTTATGCTATATAGTTTTTTGTCGATAGCTTTTGTTGTAACGTTGACAAAGCAATTAATATTATCTTTTTTTGTTGTCTCTTATCTAACTTTGTTGTTTTTCTTTCTTTAACTTTTCTATTTACTTAGATTTGTTAATCTCTTTATTATTGTTGTCTTTGCAACATATTTTTGTTTCTATTTACTCTTATTCAAGCACTTGAAAGTATAGCATCTATTGTTTCTTCTAAATTCGTCGATAACGTATATAAGATTGCATTACGACAAAAGTTAAAAAGACTCTTTGTTAAGAAGCTACACAAAGTGTTCGAAGAGCATTATTTACGTCAACGATTCAACAATAGTCGCAAAGAGAAAGTAGCTTTTTTTGTAACAATTAAGATAAAATCGAAAATTCGAAAGAGATTTAAAACAAAAAAAGTAAATAAAAATTAATTATAAAGATCAAAGATTATTATGTGTTAATTGTTGTATCAAAACTTTTATCAACAAAATCTTAATTGCTTTGTATAATAGACACAAATTCTTTTATTTCTTAACTATATCGCATAAATATTTATTCTTTTTTTCTTAATAATCTTTAAGATAATTAGAACTTTAAATGTCTACAAGTAAAATATAAACATTAATATAATATACTAACTAAATATTGTAAAGTTATAGATACTATAATTTGTAAAAATTGCAATTATAGTTCTTGTTTTCTATTAAATTGTAGATAGCATTGTATTATAGTAAATTATATTTATATAATTAAGATTTTGAAACTTTACTTAATGCAAGATTTGTTTCGCTAAGAATTGCTAGTCTCTCAAAAGAAGATATTCGCTATAAAAACAAAGATACAAATATTGTCTTACATTAAGCTTAAACAACTTTAAAATCGTTCGCAATTAAAAAAGCTTTTCGATTATATATTTTAAAAACATTTCTATTCGATAGCAATGCATCGACTATCTTTTTTAAATTAATTGTTTCTCTATTAGACTTAAGAATTATTGTCAATACAAAAATTGTTTAGTCTCTATTGAAGTTACGCAAAGATATAGATCTTAAGAGTTGCAATAACATAATTAGTGCAATTATAAATAATTATATTAACAATCAAAACAAAGATAGAATCTCTCGAAATTTAATTACAACATTTGCATTATTACTTCTCTCGAAATCTAGTAATTTGTCAAATCTTAATCTTTTCTCGAAGAACAAAAAGTTATAAAAAATTAATTTACAAATTATATATAAATTTACTCTTTTATTACAATCGAACAACTAGAGTCAAAACACTCTTTTATAGCAATTAAATAGCAAGATTCAATCTATATTGTTACAATATTTAAAAAGCTATATTTAAGACATACACTTACATTAGTCGCAAAACAAAAACAAAGAATTAAGAAAAACGCTGATTTAGAGTTAACAACAAGTTAAAAGTCTTTAATCTTAAATAATTGTTTATTAGACTAGCTAGCAATTTGTCAACATTGTTAAGATACAAAAAAGTGTTGTTCGCGTTTGTTATAACGTTTGTTATAGATAAATAATTTGTTAACTCTACAATAGTATAGATCAAGTTTGCGTATTTGCACGTATACAAAAAAATCTAGAAGTTAAAAAGCAAAAAAAGAAGATAGTTAATATTACAATTGTAAATTTCGAAATTAAGACTCTTAAATTAAGTATAGAGTTATCTTCAATAATTATAGCTAAATAAGCACAACATTTGTCAAGTCTTTCAAATTCGATTACGTATTTATTTTTGTAAACGACAATTTCGAAGTCTACAAATTAATAAAGTTAATTGTCAAAATTAGTCTTAACAATTGTTGTATAATTGTAACAATAAACAATTACAACAAGATTAAAAAGTTACATAATATATAAACAACTTTAGACGCTATCGCTTCTTTTGTTAGCTAACAAATTTTAAATTAAGTCGATTTAATAATCTTTAATAAATAAAGTTGCGATATAATCTTTTTTAATATTAAGCTTCTTAAATATTATATTATAGATCTTGTTAATTTTGACGCAAAAGTTAGCATTAGATTTAACTTTTATATTGAGTTTTACAATTAAGTTAAGAAATCTTTTCAAAATATAGAAGATCTAAAAAGTCTTATGTTTCAAATTAACAATAATTGATATATTGAAAGAACAAATAATAACAAGATTTTCTCGCAAATATATTCGATTACTATTATTATTATTAGACGCTATCGTGCGTTAAAGACAATAATATTAATAAAGAAAATAACATCGAGACTCTATCTAGTAAATCTTGCTAAAAATAAATATTTATAACGCAATTTTATAAATAGATAGTTGTCGAAGAAGACTCTAGCAACTTAGACAACTTGATCGACAAAAAATTAACAAATCAATATTGATTAAACAAGATTCAAGATTTGTATAATCAAAATAATAGTTAAAGAGCAATCCAATACTAGATTATTTAGTATATATAATTTTATCTTTTTCTAATTAATATACGTTTTAATTAAGTTGTAATTAATATTACTATTTTAAAATTATTTTTTAGAAAAGAAAAGTTCTTGATTTGTATTCGTTTTTAACGCTAGTTCTTTTCAAAAATACATTAATAAAACATTTATAACATTTAAGTTCGATAACAAAGTAAATAATTTTCTTAGTGTATTATATATATTACTAGCACTAATTAATTTAGATTTGCAAAACTAAAAAGAGTTAAACATTTTAATATTAATATTAAGTTAAGCTTTACAATATAGTTTCTTTCTTAAGTTATATACTTTAGAGTTTAAACACTTAATATCTAGTAATATCTTAACTATTTACGATTTAAACAACTTTTTTTTTGTTGAAGTTTGATTACTTACAAGACAATTCTTTGCTAGTTGCTAGAATATAGTTTTGAGACTCTTAAATTAATATTATAATATTTTATTTCTTGCTTAAATATAGTGCACGTAGCTCTTAATATAAAAGCGCAATCTATATAATAAAATAGATTGTAATAAATAATTTTATATCTATAATTAATATATACTTTTTATAATCTTCTATTTATCGATCTCTATTGCATTATTATCAAAATCGAAGAACTAAATTATTTTTTTGCAATATTGAATCTTTAAGTAGCTACAAGTCGCTTTGATTCTAAAGAGAGTTGTAAAGTTGTTTTGATTAATATCTTAAAATTCTAGCTCGCAATTCTTTAGATAGCGCTCTAATATCTAGAGCAACTACTTTGCTATTTAGTTACAAAGCTATCTATTAGAATTTAGCAACTACTTTTGTTATTTAGTTGCGAAACTATCTAGATAACACTCTAGAATTTAGCAACTAACTTTATTGTTAAATTGCGAAGTTATTTAAATAGCATCTTAGAATCTAGTAGTTGTTTTTGCTATTTGACGATAAGCTAGCAAAGAATAATGTTCTATTTTTACTCTTATCTTGACAAATCTCTACGTTATTACTAGTTGTTAAATCTATAAATTAAGAAGAAATTACTCTTGTTTCAATCTTGTTTTTATTAGCTTTTTTGACAATTATTATATTGTTGCGACTAAGAACAACATCTATTCTTAAAGTATTAGAAATTTCGATTGTTTTATTGTTTTTAAGACTTTTTATTTATTTTTGCAATACAAGTTATCTTTAGTTATATAGAAGCTATTAGTCTTTCTTCTTTAATACTAGCTATCGTTCGTCAATAAATCAATAATTTGGAAATTGTAACTCGTGCGAATAGATCTTTGTATCGTAAAAACAATAAAAAAGACTACATTTTGTTTTGTTGCTTTAATGGGAGTCGCTTAAACGTCCAAAAATATTGTCTATTGTTTGTTTGCTTCAATAGCAACTATCGCGATTACAATTCTCGATTTATCTTAAATTTTTAACAATAAAGTAGAGAAGTTGCTCGTCTAGAATTGTTAATAGTGTAGTTTATATAATAATAGAGATTGATTTCATATTAATACTTTCTTTAATATTAATCTTAACATTTGACTTTAATAAGCTTGTTTGTAAATTTTTTTAATTTGTCGATTAATCGAATTAGTATTGCAAGCACAATTAAAGATATCGAATCTTAGTTGATAAAATCAAGATATATTATTTAAACAATTAAGTTATATCGCTTCTTAAAGACGCTAACAAAAATCAACTTTAAGCTTAACAACAATCTCTTTAATTAATTAAGCTTAGTTGCTAATTTTAATATAATTGATTTGTTGTTCGAAAATGCCTTTAATAAACAATTTTTTCGAGTAATTAACGTTATATTATCTAGAATGTTTAAAAACGATTAATACAATTACTAACACAAATATAACTTAATACTAAGCTTAACAAGTTAGCGAAATCGCTACTAGTTTAGACTTAAGCTCTCTCTTTTTTTTCTAGTTAGAAATTGATGTTGCAAGTAAGATGCAAATGCAACTTGTTCGCGCTTCTTTTAACAAACAACTAACAAGTTGTGCTATAACTTTAGTTAATTAATTATTGATCTCTTCGCTTTGTTAAAACAAGCAACTTTCTACAAATGTTAAATAAGTTTGTCTTCAATTATAGGGTCGAAGTTTACAAAGACTCTTTAACTAGATTAATCGATTACATTTGCAACTAGTCTTTTTATAAATATTATGCAATTCCAAGAGTCAAATCTTTGATTTGTTGTCGTTGCTAATATTTCGCGTTATTTTGATTTCGAAAATCGATAGAGTCGATTGTCTAAATGTTGTTGTATGTTGTTTGCTTTATCTAGAGTCTAAAAGCAAAAAAGTCGCATTGTTAATATATTGTTTAAGAAAACAAATGCAATCTTTTATAAACGCTTAGCAACTTAGATTCAAAACTTAGTTAAAAATCTTTAGCAAAAAAAATATATATATATACACTTATTTTTGAGCAACACATTAAATGTATATTATTAAATATACTATACAATTATATTGCTATTAAGTCTTTCTATATACTTTAGTTGATCTAGCATTTTTTAAATCAAATTGTTAGCGTAAACAAGATTTATATTTTTGAATACGCAATGTTTTTAACAATAGCGAGTCACTTATAACAAGCTTCTTAAGCCTTTGAAGCTATCTAATAGTATAGAAGCACTAAGAGAATAAATATTTAATAAGCGTATTAAGATACATACTTTATCGATACTAGTATTTGCGAATTGCTTACACTTTTGATTAAATTTATTAAATAAAGAAACGTTCTTGTACAACTCTTTTATTTCAAACAAGTCGTAAAAGTCTTTGTTCGAAAGTAAAAATATAGTAGACATAATTCGATCTTAATGCTCGAATTTGCACAACTTTTAACTAATATATTGCTCGAAGATACAATAAGTTTCGAAAGCAGTTATAGTTCAATAAATTCAAAGATAAATAACGACACATTAAGTAAAAACGCAATACGTACAAATTCGAACAACAAAGCAATTAATAAAGAATTTACAAATAATACAAGAAGACTATCTATAATTACAAACAATTCGAAAAAAGCTAAGAGCAAAACATCAATATCTTTATCAACTAAGAACAATCGACAAGACAAGATTAAAACTTTTGCAAAACATAAATTTAAAGACAACATCAAAGAGATTAACAACAAATTGATAAAAGCTTTATTTGCCAAAAAAAATCAAAAAAGTAAAAGCAAAGCTTTTACAAAAGATGCGTTTAAGAACAATACAAAGAAGAGCAAAAACAAAACGACTTTAATATTATTAGTTAAGAGCGATTAAAAGAACAAAAATAAAAGAATCGCGACATTTGCAAAAGAAGCAAACAAGCTTTTCGAACGCTTCTTAGATATACAACAAAACATGCTTGTTTATTTTTGACATACAATATTCTTTCAAAGCTTTAAGAAATTGTTGCAAGAATATTAACTAAATTAAAAGTTTAATTCGATTATTAAAGATTGAAGTTATTAATCAAAAATTTCAAAAAAAAATTAATAAACAAAAATATTATTCGAAATTGTAATTACGCTAGCACTTAACAATTATATTTTGTTATTTAAAGATATATAAAATACAATTTTATTTATATATATACAATATTATCTAATTACGAATATATTATTTTCTAGACTATTATAAGACTACTTTTGACTAATTACTTTATACAACAAATTTGAAAGAATTTAGCAAATTTAGTTGCAATCGAGATCTTTTAATTTTTGATCTTTGTTTTTTTATGTATAGTAGTAGCTAGTTGTATTACGCAATATAAAAAGATTTGTTTTCGAAGATTTGTTTAAAAAGCAATGCAATCTAGAGTAACTAGAGTATTCTTAAGTACGTTAATAGTGTCGAATCAACACGCATAAAATTGCTTACTATAGTATAGTTAAAATATATAAATTCTATTAATAATCTATCTTAATCTAGATATACTTACAAAAAAGAAAAATATTTAGAAAAGCATTTTAATTAGCATCAAAAATCAAGAATTGTTGCAAATTAAATATTAAAATCTTCTAATTCTCGCGCTTTTTAGTAAAAATTTGTACTATTTATTAATAAAGAAACTAATAGCAAGCGACTTATACAAAAATAACAAATAAACGTAATACGTTAATAAAAAATAAGAGAAAATAACTTTTGCGATGCGTTGCTAAAAAAGTATTGTCTTAAAGACAAGAATTTTGCGATATATCTTTATTAAACGCTACGAAGACGTTACAAAGATTCGCGAGATTCTCTTTCGATTTAAGACGCATTATACAAGACGCTTATTTCAAAAAACAAAAAGATCTAAAATCTAGACAAACAAAGATTATAAACAATAAATACTTATAAAGTTTTTCTTACAAATGTTATTTATAGTTTAAATTTACAATATTGATAATAGATATGCAATAAAGATTATGTCTACATAAATAAATTACTATAATATCAAATATAACATTTAGAAGACTTGCAACTCTCTTGCAACTTTTAGCGCAAACACAAGATATCGTCTTAGTATAACTTTCTTTATATACAACAACGCTATAGAACAATCAAGTAATTAACGCAATTAACGTTGCTCTCTCTCTCTAATATTTAAGCAATCAAAGCTATCGAATTATAATATTGTTACTTGTAAAAAGTTTTTCGAAACGTTAATTAATAGTCTACGCAAGATTGTTAACAAAAGAATATCTTTTCGAGAAACTTTAAGAGAAAGAGATAATTATTATTTAATATACGTAAGTCTTTAGAAGAACTTGCGAATTCGTATACTAATAGCAACAACAACTTAAAAAGATATCTTAATTAATAACGTAATTCTTTGTTAAAAGATAATTAGAATTTTTAAGAGTAAAAGTTAAACTAAACGCTTGCAATAAGTATTCGAAAATAAAAAGAATTATAAGAGTAAAACTATCGATATCAAGTTTTACTTGCTAGATAAATTTAAGTTAAAAGAAAGACTCAAATATTGTTGCGAGACAACAATAAATTTTTACAACAAAAACGTTGAACTCTTTATTAATCTTTTCCAAAATTTAAAAAAATATGCGATTATTTTGCTTTTTAAGATTTAGCAAAGAATATTAAATATTTTGCAAAATTATCAATTAGATTTTTAGCTTTCTTTATTAAGTTTTACGCTAACTTGATTTGCAAGTTATAAGAAAGATCTCGCCAAAATCTTGTAAAATTATATTAAAAATTCGATAATTTACAACTCTATTATTGAAATTATGTTAACAAAATATAAAATAAATTTATATTACAATTAATCGTTGTTATTAATTTCGCGTTTAAGAGATTCGCAAAATTTTTTGTAAAAAACGATCTTAAAGTTTTGAGATTTTGTAAAGAGTAAAGAAGTTACGTTTTACATAAACTCGTTAGTCTTGTTCAAATATAATCTTGTGCTAGAAATTGAAGAGATAAAATGCGACGTCAAATATAAATTAATTATAACAAGCTACAAAGATTGTACAAGTTAACTAAAGATAGTAGCATTCTATTAAAACAATAAAGATCTTCAACGCATTTGCAATTATTCTTTTTATCGATATTAACAATAACATTTCTTGCTATACAACGTAACAATTATCGATAAGAAATAAGTATATATATCGCGTTATATTATATTTAAGCAATAAAAAAAGATACGTAATATCTTGTAAAACAAACTAAAGAACTTTAGATTTTAGACAATTAAAATGTTTGTCAACTTTATAAAAGTTAATACTAATAGCGCTCAAACTAAAGTTAATCAAATTATTCAAGATTGAAGATAACAAATATTGAAAGATAGAAAGAGAACGTTGCTAACAATTAACATTTTAAAAAGACAAATTAAAGAAAAGACAAACAATAAAAACGTTTCAACAAATAATAACAAAAATCTCGAATTATTTGTTAAGAAGCTTTGTCAATAATTTAATAATTTATGTTTGCAAAAAAAGCGACTAAAGATATTTTCGCTAAATAAAAATTATTCGCAAAACAACATCTTAATAATTAATATAAATTAAATCGAAACAAATAAATTTAATAACTTTGACAACAAAGACGCTTAAACTTTAATATTTTAAGATATCAAATATAAGCGATACGTTATTGTGTGTTTAAAAAATATAAAACACAAATATTAAAAAAACTATTCTTTGATAACTTCGTTATTTTATTGGAAATCGATCGTAAATCGCGAAAAAAACTTCTTGTTTTTAAATTGCGTAATCAACAACTATAGAGAGATTGCACAATATATAATTTTTTTGTCTAATCTAACAATTGAAGAACATAATAGAGCGAAGAAATCTTCGTTGTTTAACAAACAAGATAAAAAA
>JAABUW010001591.1_pt1 | contig 37327 bp, 81 predicted proteins | sample 5560081 | NCBI WGS metagenome assembly JAABUW01 (sample SAMN10711882, study PRJNA513363) | rock metagenome | isolation source: Antarctica rocks | place: Antarctica: Victoria Land, Knobhead sud | reverse complement strand
GGTTAAGACAGCAGACACTATTCCAATCACCAACAACAGACAGGCGTTGCACAAAGGCAGGACTTGCCTGTGAGCAGATTGCTGAACGTGATCATGTCTGCCTCTCTGCCTGCTGCCTTCATCTCTTCGTACACCTGCGTGGGTGCTGCCAACAACGGGTCAGTACGACGCTTTCAGTTGGCACTAATTCGAGTGCAGACGTTGCCAGCCATGTGGGTAGGACCATTTCGTGAAGTGCCAGCGCCAATGCGTTGCTGCGTGGTTGTGGAATACTTTTGCGCACCTGCAGCGCCTTATCTAGGCGGCCGCCCTTCTCGCATGCTGATATCAAAGCCTGCGCATGAGGAGGGACCTGTTGCACGATCCTGTTGAACGATTGTGCATCACCATCTCACCCAGCTTCACGAGCAGTCGAAATCGCGGGATCATAGTCTCAAAAGATGGAATGCCTCTCAAGGATTGCCTCTCAGAGCATGTGATAGAACTCTCAAGGTGGACGCACCGAATAGGTGATGGTGTTCGGCACGCATTCGGGGTCATGCCGCGCTGCCTCCTCCTGTTCCCTGAACACCTCGATCGCCTTCTCCCACTGGTTCCCCAGCGCTGATATGAGAGCCTGCAGCACAAAAGCAATAGACAGTGTGGGCATGGGGCAGTGTGCAGTGCACGGTGCAAACAGGCAGACGCCGTCTCAGGGAAACGCCCTGATTGCATGGCTGAGCGACAGATGCAGCCTACCGAGTATGTGATGGTGTTGGGGTGCAGGTCCGAGCGCTCTCGCAGCGCCTGCCGCACCTCCATGGCCTGGAGCAAGAAATGACAAAGTATGATCGAGGTCTGATGGTAACGCCCGCGGCACAACTCAGGTGATTCGTGCCGGGCAATGCGAGCACGCACGCACGCATGCTCATCTTGATACCTTTTGCCACGCCTTCGACGTCCTGTCGCGGCTGCACAGCTGCAGGAGCGAGGTGAAGCCCCGCACGCCAGGCTTAAACGGCGCCTCTGAGATGATCCGCTGCACCTCGCCAGTGCCAGCTGGGGCGTACCACACGGCAGCCTTCAGACCCTCCTGCGGAAAGCGATAAGCAAGGCGTCCCGCCCCAGGGCCGGCAGATAGAGCGGGTCTGACAGCATCTGATGGAGAAGCTGGCTTAAACACGACTGCTTAGGGCAGCTGGCGCCTGTGAGATCGTAGCGCACCATGGTGGACGGGGCCTGGCCGGTTGGCAGCGGCTGTGGAGGCGACCACGCCGCCCCCGAGCCTGCAGGCACAAGGTTTCGGAACTTTGTTTCACGCCGGATCACGATGGGCACACGTCAGTGCGCCCACGGAGCGTTTGTGCCGCGGCACGACGACCGCGAGAAAATACAGTCCCGCGGATCACAGCCTAATTCATGGCGGTGCCCCTTGCCTGATCGATACGGGCGGTCTGCGCCTGCTGCCCTGCTGCCCTGCTCCGCCCTGCTACGGGGGCCCGCCCCTGAGGATCCGCGGCGGACATCCGGTATGGAGCTAGGCTCTCTGCCACCTGACGCCATGCTTAGCGCCGATGGCCCTGGGGTCCGGTCCGTGCGGCGATTTTGCTCTTGTTCACCGATTCCCTTTTGTTGCCACTGAGAGGCCGCGTACGCCGATGCCGCCTGCCGATCTCGATCAGATGGACCTGCAATTGACTGCTGTCGCTGCTGCTGGCACTGGTGCTTAGAGGCCCTGCAGTCTGCCAAAATTCACAAGTGCAGGGGTGGTTATCACGTGATGCTGCAGCGAGGGCCGCCAGTCCAGCGAGGATTGAATCCTCAGGATTCACAGAATAAGTTGCACTTCGCAAGTCACCGAGGTTGTAGCCAGCAGCCAGTCTCAGCGCGGTGACCGCGCAGGTGGAGACTGAACGCAGGACAGCGGCATTGATGTTACAGCATAATTAACCCTTCATGGTTGCCGCGCTGTCAGCGTTCCGATGCTATTTCAGCAAGACCAACAGCTGAGGGGATTCAAATCCCTGGCGGCCCAGGTGGAGATCGGAGGGAAGACTGTGCGGGTGGGCGGCATCGCCAAGGGCTCCGGCATGACCCCCCCAAACATGGCGACCATGCTGTCGGTGGTGACCTACGACGCGGCGGTGGACGTGAACCTCTGGCGGGCGCTTTTCAAGCGCGCCGCCGTCAAGTCCTTCAATCAGGCCAGAAACAGTCGTGACCGGCTGCAAACAATAGCTCTCCCGAGACGACAGGGCGCCGGCTCGTTTGCCGTTCCCTAACTGCGTATTGATCGACGAATGCCTTCTGGCAGCTTTATGAATTCCTAAAATGCGATTTTGAAAGCAAAGGTGAAAGACGGGTCAGTGACTCCCATGTCGTAAAATCCAGGTCAGGGCGGTGGCCGCCGCTGCGCTGCGCCCGCTGGCAGGTGCAGCGGCGGCGGCGCCACTCGAGCTCATTGATGCGCGACTCTCTGATCAATAAAGGTGCAAAGCTTCGAGTACCAATTCGATGGCATCACGTTCAGCTCAGCTTTGTGCGGTTCCAGGACAGCAGCTTGGGGTCGCCCAGCTTGCGCGGCCACCGCCACAGCGCGGCCGCAAACAGCACAGCGCTGGCAAAACTGGCGGAGCCGACGACCAGGTAGGCGATGCCCAGGAAGTCGTTGCGGCCGCCCAGCCAGGACGCCGTGCTGAGCACCACCTGGAATGCGCCAACCCATGATGTGAGATTCGTTTCAGCCGACGATGCCGCCTCCGCCGCATGCAGACTAGCATGTGCCTGCAGCCAGATGCCACTTCTTCATGCAAAGTGCGCATGAGCAGACCATACAGTATTCAAACTGGCGCACCTTCTTCTTGCCACCAAAGCGATAGCTGTTGTACCGGTTCTCAATGTCGATGTGGATGGTCGTCCCCGCTGAAATGTCACTCTCGATGCGGCCCCACAGCTTGCGGAAGGACGGCAGCGCCGCCGTCCGCATCCACACGATGAAGTGCTCTTCGTCCTTCACGGGTCCTAAGAGAGGGTAGACACATGGAGCAGTCAAGCATGTGTAGCTGCTGTGCTATATACTGCACCTTGTATGGTGCATGCCATGCTTTCTGTGCCACCGGACACGCCACTGCGGCTGCATCTGGACTTGTGCGGCTGATAACACAGGTGCCCTTATATGCGTTCCTACCTTCGATGGTGCCGCCGCCTCGTGTCGCTGGGTCCACATTGAAGTTTTCAGCCAGATACGAGCCGAACTTTTTGGACCTGTCGGTTTTCCAGGCGATGTCGCTCTCATTGACTGCCAGCGCTAGCGCCACTGGTGCTGTCTGCACCTCTGCCACTGTCGACACCTGCACACGAGCAGCTGTACACTGTAAATTCGTGTTGTATGTCGAACACATTGTTCGCTGCACAAGTCAGCTAGTCCACAGCAACACATTACATGCTCCCAGTGAGAAGCGGCACCGCACTGCAAAGGTGTCATTGAAATATGACCATGCGACGAGGCCGCAGGGATTGACTTCTGCAGAGGTGTCGCCATCCACATAGCGCTCAGGTGCGCAATCTGAGAGCGATTTGGCCTGCGCCCCTCGCCGCTGCGCATCGCTGCGGCTCTTGACATACCTGCAGTTACATTCAATGCAATGTCGGCCTATGAATCTCACTTCCCTCACTAGAACGTCAGGTTAAGGCGCGCCTGCGGTGGTTCTGATAGTAGTTGTCCAGCTCATAGTAGAAGAAAATTGGCGCCTTCATTCTCTTTGGCGCCACAAGCTGAACCGAGCAGTTCATTCCCGCGCCGCCTCTCTGCGGCAGTCGACTTGGGGCTCATACGCATCGGCTTCTACACCATACGATGTGTCGTATATATGTTTGCATGCATCAGGCGCTGAGCATTACACATCTTAGAGCACGGCACGGCAGGCAAAAAGCACCTGTAGGAGGGCAGCATCCCTCTCGGCATCTGAGGGTCCCGCTGCCGCATGTTGTATGCACGTGTCATCATAGCGGACAGACAGCTCAATCACCTGCGCGCATGTTGGGAAAACGTTATTTAACTTACAGATCAGAAAGCCTCAGGCCGTCGGGCATCGTTGTGTATTTCCATGCTGGCTTTCCGCTGCCGCAGCACACGCACCGAACGCGATGCCGTAAGGCAGACGACGCCGATCGGGATGAAGATGAGGCCCACAGCAGAAAGAATTATAAGGACCTGCAGGAAAACTCCTAGCGTCAGAAGGGTACTGAGTGTGAATGCTGGCATGTCGTGCTGGTGAACGTCCTGTGAGGCGCTGCCGCACCCAATTGGCCGTGAGCAACGGACGAAATGCCGGAAGTTCCTGCTGAGTGAGTTTTGAGTCTGCACATCAGCAATGAAACTGCTCATGAGCTCTCACACCCGTGCAATACACTGGCCCCACACAGCAAGTGATCGAGCCAGTCGCACATTTGGGCTCCCGACTCTGTGCGCTTGCGGGTGGTCTCGTAAGCTGAGGCACTCCACTGTCTGCCATATAGATGCAAGCAGATGTAAAGCTGGCAGCAACAGGCTGTAACACTCCTGGCGAAGGATGTCACTGGACCGATTGGATGACTCTTCAAGGGTTGCGCTGTGCCCGAGCCAAACACGCAGTGTCTCAATGCCTCATTAAGCTCAATATCATGAAACAAACCAATGCAAGCTCGTTTCTGGTCGTCTCGCGCCGTGGTCAACCCCTGGCGATAAACGAATTTTCTAGGACCAGCCGAGTAGCCTGCTGCACCCCCCGCTTTCATTGGGCATCGACTCTCTCGCAGGTTCGCTCACTGCTGCAACCTCGACCAAGCATTTTTGCAATACATTTGGGGCGCGTGAGCCTGTGTTGGCGCCGTCCTGCGTCCTCCCACGTCTCTCACTCGCGGCTCCACCACCGCTGCTCCACACCCCACGCGCTCAACCCCAAGCGGTCCGTCTCATCATCCGGCGCGCGTCACCGCTTCACAGGCTTGGCCATGAGGATGCGCCCGCGGCCCATGAAGGGCTGCTGCTTGTCCAGCTGCACGAAGCCGGAGCGCAGGTACAGCTGCAGCGCCGCCTTGTTGTCGTCGTGCAGGTGGAGCACCAGGTATGGCTGCTTCCATGTGGCTGCGGCAGAAAGCAAGATATGGAATAAGAGAACCAGACGGTCGCATCGCTGGCGCAGTCCGATGCGAGCATGGGACTGGGCTGCAGTGCGCTGCGGGTGTGGACACGATGCGGCTTTGTTCAGTTTCAAGCTCCCGGGTGGAAGTGCAGCAAAAGCCCAAATGGCATCCGTCTGAGCTTGGCATGCGAGCATGGCAACGAAGGACCACACAACCCCAAAGTAGAGAATCCCGGAAATACTCAGCATATGGATCAGGAATGGAAGGCAGGACCAGGCGATGAGGGCCCACCTGCCGTTCGCTCTGCGGCTGCAAGTAGCGCCTGGGCGGCGCCCTGCCGCCGTAGCGTGCGGTCCACTGCCATGGAGCTGACGTAGGCGTACTGCTGGACCGGCTCTGGCAGCTTCCGCAGCACCTCCTATGCGGCAGAATGTCAGGCGCATTCATGTCGAGCTTGCGTTCGTGGGGGCAGGCTGCAGACGGTGCAGGAAGCATGGCTGGCCATGTTCCTCTGTTAGATCTGAAGAACCGCAAATCGATATGCTCCAGCATTCAGAGAGCTCCAGCGTGCAAGGAGGCTGCACCTTGTCGCCCTGGAGGGACACATCGGCAATGCCCACCGTGGCTCGCTCACCCTGACACCGCTCCGCCACGAGGCAGGCAAAGCTGCAGGCAGGGGTTGGGGGCTTCAGCGTCAAACAGATGGATGCACGAGAATCATCCGATGCAGCTGAAGGGAAACCTATTTCGTCTAGAAGCACCGACCTGTCAGGGGTGTTGTACTGCAGCTTTTGTTTGAGCGTCGACAGCACCTCTGCCCTGCGAGCAGGAAGGTATATTGCGTCACAGTGGCGCTTCGGTAGGATGTCTGCTTGGCCGTTGTAGACTCATGTGAAGGTCGCGGATCACCCTGGAAGGTTCAACCGAATTGAGGGGGCTGCACAGCCATGAGCATCTCGCTGTTACCGATGCACATGATGCAGGCCCACCTGAACGTCATTCGCGCCAGCGCGTCCAGTGGCGGGAACTTCTGCCTCCTGTGAAATCCCTCAAACTGAATCTCTGCCGCTTGCAGCAGCTCCTCCTGCGCCAGCGGGCGGACCCGCCACTTTGTACCGAGTGCCGAAGCCCGCAGCTCGGCGCGGCGTGGCGAATGATGCGCTGGGCGCACCTGGCTCAAGGTGCCTGGATGCAGTTGCCGTGACTGATGCCGGTGGCCGACACTGCGGCAGTGGCAGCACGGCAGAAGAAGTGGCTCATCAGCAAGACAGACAGAGAAATTTGTGGACGAGAGATATCCGGTAGACTAACCACAGAACCGGTGCTGCCATGGCCTGACTAGCAACTAAACAGCATGATGACCGCCAGGCGGCCCAAGCACCTGGAAGTTGCTGGAGATAGTCTGCCGTGGTGTACGCAGGTTATCCACTGGCATTTGGCAACTGCAGAGGACCACGGCCGCCTGCCGCCGACTGAATGGACATGCGGCGTCTGCGCCATGCCAAGCATCACGGCGCACAGTCCAGCCACGTGCTGCACTCCAGGACCACACTTTCTTGTGGCGTGACACTTTACAGATTCACTGACGAGCTGGCACGGAGCGAAAAGCGGGATGATGCTGGATGAGGCGCATTCGATGGACAGCAATGCAGTGAAATTTCTCTCGAACAGTCCGTTCGGCGTGGGCCAATGTGCGAGCGCTGAGATACGTGTAGGACAGTTTCACGGGAGGCACAAGTGGTGATCAAGAGGGCAAACCGACGATGAAGACCAGAATTTGTATGTGCACGATTCTGTGCATGTCGCCTCGCAACTGCGCACCGGCAGCCATACCTTATTTGGACGTCAGTACGCTCATGCGGTACTAGACGGGAGTTCATCCGCGTCACAAGGCGCACTACAGCAAAGCTGCAATATAGTTTCGAGTGCATCAGCTCCAAGCCGGGTGTCTTGCTGAAGATGCACCACCGCTGAAAATCGTCGCAGAGCAGTCTTCGAGGGTGTCGAACTAGACAGCCGGCTCGCCAGCAGGTTGGCTTGCCGTGATGTCGACGAAGCACCTTGCGCGGCTTCGCGCGCAGGCGCAGGAGCAGCCTGCGGTTGGAGCTTCAGAAGACGACAGCGACAGCGAGGAAGAGGCGTCGCAGCCGCAGCTGAAGTTCAACCCGTTCGACCTGATTCAGGACGATGAGGGCAGCGAGGCAGAGAGCGAAGCTGCCGGCAGTCCCCCCAGCGGTGCAGAAGCCGCGCCGCCGGTAGAGGCGGCGCCGCAGCAAAAGCCCGCCGCTAGCCGCAAGGTGGCAGGCAAGCAGGCCAAGCAGAAAGGCAGTAAGGCCGGCGGCAAGGCAGCAGGTGGGAAGGGTGGGGGCAAGGCCGGCAGCAAAGCTGCCGGCAAGGCAGCGGTCAGGGCCGGCGCACAGGGCGGCGACAATGCGGACATCGATCAGCTGCTGAAGGACCTCGACATGGCGTCTGCCAAGGTACTAATGCGCTGAAGCACCCCAGTAGAAGGCGCAGGCGCACCATACCAGGCACAGGAGCACGTAAAGGCAAGGAAGTCCCTGCTGTGCACATTTAAATGTAAACACGCCTACAGCACCGCTTGGCATCTGGCATGCCTTGACAGACATGTCCTGCAACTCTGCAGGCGGCGCCGGTGTCGACTGCGGCGGGGGCCGCGGCAGCGGAGCAGAAGCCGCCGCTGCTGGGCGTGAACACAAAGCTCCTGAAGGCAGATGAGGAGCTGCGGCGCATCTTCGGGTCTGCGGTCATCGCAGAGGAGGCGCGGGAGGCGCGGCAAGGTGAGCTTTTGGAGATCATTCGTTGTCGAATCAGTTACGGTGGGTGCCGGTGCACAGCATCGCCAGGTTGAGGATGGGCGACGGTGCTCATTTATCTGACAGGGCCCTGAAGGAGCAGCCGACTGCAAAACGTTCTTGGTGGTGAGGCTTGCGATGTCACACCGCTGCAGAGGGCCAGCGGCGGGGGCAGCGGCATGGCCGCGCGGCTCTGAAGCGCGGGCTGCTTATCACTCCCAGGCCGCACTGGCCGCCGCTGCTGGGCGGCCTCTCCATGGAGATCGCAGGCGAGTTCAATTTTGCATGGTTATCTCCATCGCCATCACTTATGACATGCCAGTGCTGCACCTGCATCGCATTCCAGCACGGCCTCATGGCAGGAGGACATTTCAACAAGGCAGTTCGCTACAGGTTCCAACAGCCTTTGGTGTATCTGATCTCACGGTGCAGCAGGGCTTGTCCACCCTCCGTCTTTCGATGCGTGCTCGCCATGTGGCTGGGCACTGCCGGCGCAGGCGTTGCGGAGGACGGGCGGCAGCTGTTCACCTACGCCTACTCGTCTGGCTACTCAGCGGCGCAGGCAGTCTTCGAGGACGCTCAGGTGCGAGTTCTTTGTTTTGATATGCACATAAGCAAGGCGACGCAGGGTCTCTCTGCCTGTGCTACACGGTGCTGCCAAGCTCCGACAGGCCTACCTGAAGTATTCATTGCCGGAAAAGACTCTGCGAACATGAAGCAAGGGTGCGTGCACTGTTGCTATCTGGGGTCGTGCTGAGAGCTACTTGTCACTCAAAATTATCAAATTGCAGGCGTCGCATGATCCCAACGCCATCGCGGAGCTGCTGCAGCAGACGCCCTACCACACGGACGCCCTGCTGGCGATGTGCCAGCTGTACCGAGTGAGTGGCTGTTGCCTTGTCACACCGCCTATGCCTCCGACACCCCCATGCGCCCTCGTGGTTCCAGCTGCTGGCAGTCCACATGTCCACTCGTGGGGGCCAGCGGCTGGGACCTCGAAAAGACCTCCGACCCACCACACCGGTCAAGCGGACACACCCTCACGCCCTCACATCACCTGCCTGGCCTGCTCTTTCTGTGCAATGTGTAATTCCGCAATGCGTAATCCCGATAGGAAACGATGAGGTTACAACTAGACGAGGAATCCTTGCAGTACAACACTACTTGAACCTGGGTACGTGCAGGCCACGGGGGAGCACTCCACAGCAGACGACATGCTGGAGCGAGCACTGTACGCCTTTGAGATGGCGTGGCACCACAGGTAAAAGTCCATCAGTTTACTAGATGGATCGCATGGCGGAGCAGCAGGTTTGGCGCTCTGTGGGTGGGGTGGGCACCACAGTGCGCAATGTTGGGTCCTGCAACGTCCGTTGGTGTGCATTGTACCACACAAGCAATCGTGACCCCTGTCGCTGTGGCGCCGCAGCTTCAACATCGCGTCGGGCAACTGCGGCCTGGTCGTGGAGCACGAGGCCAACAAGGGCTTCTTCGAGGCGCTGTTCTGGCACCTGCAGGTGCGGGCTCGAATCCCCACTCACTTCTGTTTTTTTGCGCACCGTCGACGGTGTGTCAAGGCTGGCTGGTCAATGCAGTTCGCCTGGCCAGGCACTGTCATGTCCCGTGAACAGTTCACAGCAGCCTTGCCAGGGCAGCCTTGCCAGGTCCACTTCTTGCAGATGGGCTAGCTGTGTTGCCGCAACACAGCACCGCTCGTGGCGCTGTTCCCTGCTCCCGCCATGCCGCCATGCATCACGAAATGCTGACTACCGGACCAAGGACCAGCCCGACAACAGCTGACATCTGTCCTGAATGTAACGACAGGGCCTGAGCCGGCGGGGGTTGCACCGTCCGGCGCTGGAGGTTGCCAAGCTGCTGCTGGCGCTCGATCCCAGGGATCCCATGGGTGCGTTTGATAACAGAGATTCACATGCCTTCCTGTTGGCATCGAACGCTTGGCAAATTTCCTGATGATGGCTTTGCAATGGAGGCAACTCTGCGATGTGCTGCTCCGCTGTGCTAGACTTTGCTGCGATCCAGTTGCAGTTTCGTGTGGCGCAGCATCGATCGTGCGCCGCTGCTTCACCGGCTGCAGCGCTGTCAGCTGCCGACACTAAAATGTCCACACGGCAATATCTGAGTAAACACCGCTTTTCTGAACAAACGCAGGAATGGTATACTACCTGTCTTTATGTCGCGCTGTGCGCCCAGGACCACCGCTTCTTTTGGCGCTTTGTGTCTGCGGCTGCTTTCGATGCCCAGAAAGAAAATGTGAAAATGACCATGAAAGCTTTTCGCTGCCACGCAGGCATGGTGTACAACCTGTCGTACGTCGCGCTGTGCGCCCAGGACTACCGCTTCTTCCGGCGCTTTGTTGCTGAGTGGGACGAGGGCTCCGTGCTCATGCTGCCCAACTGGGCCTTCTCCACCGCGCTCGCCGGCTTCCAGCAGCAGCGGCTGCAGGGTGCGCTCATTCAAGACCGGTCCGATGAGTGCACGTATATGAAAATTCGCCGTACTTGTTGCTGTCCACATTAGCAGCTATCGTTTGCTGCCGCAGACAAGCCGAAGGACGAGGCCAAGCAGCAGCAGGATCAGCAGCGGCGCGCGGACGAGGACCTGTCGCGCGCGGTGGCGGTGTTCCCGCTGGCGGTGCAGCGCCTCATGGCGCGCCTCAACGACCAGGGCGTTGGTGCGTCGCCTCGGGTTCATGGCAAACAACCAATTCGCAAATGTTATCTTCCATGTCTGTGCATTGGCGCCGTTCCTGCTGGCGGTGCAGCGCATCATTACGGCCCAAACCCTAAACCCTAAAGGCACCACGGCGTTGGGTGCGTCACCAGATTTGGTCAGCTACCCATTGGATGCCTGCTACAAAGCACCCGGCGTGCTTTGTTTCAGCGTTACTGGTTCGGTTCAGATCAGAATTCAGGTCTCTCCGTCAAGAACGCAGCAATAAAACAAGTGATCCACCTCTTCTCCATTTCAAAGCGTTCATGGAGTGTCGAATTCGTAGTGGAGCCGCTGTTTGTGAGGGCGGCAATCCGCAGCAGGTGTCCTCTGTGCACCTATTGCTGCGAACCTCTGAGACGCACTGCCGGCTGCAGGGCGCGGCCTGGAGTGGCAGTCGATCCTGGGGGAGCCACTGTTTGCGGGCGCCACGGATCGCGGCAGCGCCACCTACAACCATGTCACCGACCTGTTCGTCGAGCGCCACCATGCGCTGTGGAAGGTCAGTAGAGGTTGATTCATAAAATTTAAAGAAATATTGCATCTATGTCTCGTGCGCCACCATGCGCTGTGGAGGATGAACGTTGTTGTCCACCTGCCTCCGCGTCCATTGAACCCTTACACTTTACCAGGTCCATGGTCCTTTATGACACCCTCGGGATTTGAGCCTCCAAGTTGACGCGATGACGAGGAGGTGCGTGCTTTGCATGGGCTGCGACGTCCGACGTCGGCATGCACCTCGCTGCAATTCAAAATTCCCTCTGGAGCATCGTGACTAAGTACAGTCGACTCTGGTTTTCATGTCTCCTCCATAACGACATGCATGTTCTGAGATGTGTATCTTCCACACCCGACACCCGCAGGCGGTGCAGGACTAGCTGCGGACGTTCTGCAAATGCTTCTCTCCTGCAACGTCCTGCGTGTTCTGACAGCGATTTGTCCTTTCCCACAAATCCCACAGCCGCAGGAGGTGCAGGACTGGCTGCGGGAGACGTGCCGGCGCGTCGCGGCCAGCGGCGTACACAACGGCGTGTCGGTGGAGGAGTGGGCGGGCGTTGTGGATGACGCCTTCCCGCCGTCCGAAGAGGACCGCACGCGCCACCTGCGTGTGCAGGACTTTTCCGACACCACCGCCGTGACTGTGCCGCCCGAGGTGCGACACCGCTATCCATCAAAACGTAAATCAGGAGGCTTCGGACTTCACTGCCGTGACCGTGCCGCCCGAGGCGCGCCGCAGCCATTCACTGAGAACTATAATACATAACAGCACAAAACTACAAGCTTGCTTGTCTGTGTCTCAATGTCGCCTGGTATCCTGGAGCTTGGGCTGCTGCGCTCTTGGATACGTAAAGTCTTATGCTGGGATGATGCCCAGCTTGCGTCCTGCCAGGCTGGCTGAGTTGAGACACAATGCACGCTCTGAACGAGATCCGAGCTCCGGATCAGCTGAGCACGCGCGGCACAATGCCCTCTCCCGCAGGAAGTGCAGGCGCAGATGCAGGCGGCGCAGCAGGGGCAGGCGGCGGCGCAGCTGCAGCAGCACATCCAGGCGCAGCTGGCGGCGCTGCAGGCGGGCGGCAACGAGCAGCAGGCGGCGGCGCTGCAGGCCGCGGCAGAGGCGGCCGCGGCGGCCAACGGAGGCCGCGGCATCGAGGACATGTCCACCATCGAGGCGCTGCTGCGGTCGCTGGTGCCGTGGTTCAACGCCGGCGACGGCCCCCCGCCGGAGGACGGCGGCGAGTGGCAGCCGCAGCCCGGCAACGGCGGCGGTTGATGGCGCGGTGGTTGCCCGGGGTCCCCAGACAGATGTCATTCTTCAGACATTATTCTTAGGCATGAGCTGTTTGCCTTGTTCATCATCACATCAACTTATGATCAGGCATCGTGTGGACGTTGTAAATACCTCTAGAGCAGCTGGCAACTAGGTAGTTGCCTGCGGTGCCACCAGGCAGTGCCTGCGTCAATATGGTGCCCAGCACTTGCTCACGATGGTGCTATCAGGCTACGCAGCAGCGCACAGCGGCACAGGTTTCCTTGCCTGCACCAGTATATCGATTTCCACCTTGCTGCAATAGCACCAGCCTGTTCATCTTCCATAGGTCAGCTGCTGCTGACTGTTGAGCGTCACTTGTACGACCGGCACGTGCTCTGCTGACGGTCTCGGCGTTTATCGACCCCCGTCCTGATAAGATCACGGGCGCTTGCTGGCAGTCAGTGCGATTTGCGCGTGGCAAGGGCCTCGAAGGGTGTACTTTTGCTTTGGAATCGACTTGCAAGGTCCAGCAGTACTGTCCAAGACGTTTCCACGATGGCCACATCACTCGCAGCAGGCATCGGCTTAGTGCAACCGAAGTTGCCCAGCAGCCGGCGATCTTTCGCCAGCGGCAAAGCGCTGCCCGTGTCGAAGCCCACAGCACGATGCATGAGGTAGCATCTCATCGCATGGATGCGCGTTGTTTGAAGACGGATGGTAAACAAGAAGTGGACGTCTCATGCAAATTCTCTTGTGACAAAAGCAGGCACGCAAACTCCCGACAAACAGTCCACGCTTTGTGGGGAAAGAAGCGGCAGGAGCCTGAGGAGGAGGAGGAGGAGGAAAAGGGGCCGCCAGCCCCTGCTGGATTCAACCTTCGCAACCTGTTTGGTGCGCCGCTGACTGTGCCAGCAAGGGGCGCATCGCGCATCGCATCCTGATGCGTAAATGTGAACACTCCACGCAGCCAAACATTGAATCCTCGATTCGTGACACCGTAAAAACTTTATGCAGGCGGCGGCGGCAGCAGCGGGCGGGAGACGGAATCTGGCGAGCGCACCCGCAGCGGCAAGGCGGCAGCCCGCACGACGCGCAGCACGGCCCGCATCGGCGGCGGCAGCAAGCGCAAGGGCGGCACCGCGAAGATCGGAGTGCAGAGGCCGGCGCCGGCGCTCGGCACGCAGCGCATCGGCAGCCGCAAGCCCCGCATCGGTGGCGGGACCACGCGCGTCGGTGGCCGCCGCGGCGGCACCACCGTTATCGGTGGCGGCCGCAAGAAGGACTCCGGCCCCCGCGGCCTGTTTGGCGGCCGCAGCGGGCGCAAGGACACCCAGCTGGTGAGACATCTGCATGGTACCTGGCAAACACATGGCCGGCGGGCGGTGGGAAGAGTGGGGTGAAAGGAATCGTGTGGTCCGCCTTGCTGTGTACCCTGCCATGGCACACACATGCATGCGGCACTGTGATGCTCGTGCATTGTGTGATTGTACTCCCACTGTGCTTGCAACCTGCTGAGTGCCATCTCCACGACGCAGATCTTTGTCGCCGGCGGCACCGGGCGGCTGGGCTCGCGCATCGTGCGGCAGCTGCTGCTGCAGGGCTTCAAGTGCGCCCCCTGTGCCCTGCAATTCCTGTCAGGCTGCCCCGACTGCCGCGCCGCAGCTGCATTCTGTGACGTGACACCAGGCCTTGATATGCCTTTCGGGGCGAGGAGGCCTGCCCTGCATGAGAATTGCGGACGTAAGCGAGAGAATCACCCCTCAACACCTGGAACGGAAACGATATTTGCAAGGAACATTAGGAGAGGAGTGAGGCTGAACATTCAGTTGAACATGCAAAGTCATCCTGTTACAGGGTGCGTGTGGGCGTGCGCAATGTGGAGAAGGCGCAGGGGTACCTGGACACGGCGATCGCGTATGGGCTGCTGCCGCGCGGCGCCGAGCGCCGTGTGCAGATCGTGGAGTACGACATCACGGAGCCGGACACCATCCCGCCCGCCATCGGCAACGCCGCCAAGGCGCGTTTCCGTTTGCTTGCGGCATGTCTTGCGTGACATGACGAGGCAGCCACGCGGCAACGCCGCCAAGGTGCGTATGAATAAGTGCATGCGGCACGTATCTGAACACGTCCGTGCCGCCCGCGCATCGGCACCGCCGCCAGTCGTCGGTCGGCGCCCGATGTGACGTGCACCCCGCGCTGCGCGGCCGGCACGCCTCCGTGTGCCCTGACGGGCACATTCAATGGGCCTGCTTGGGTGGACAGGTCGTTGCGAGCTGAGCAGGCTGGCGACAAACACCTTGCCAAGATTCATCATTCTGCCAATGCATGATCGCGACTCTGCAAGTCATGAGCGCTATCAGCGCGGCGGAGGCGCTGGCCATTGGCAAACCCAAGAAGGTGGACGGGAACCTCACTTCCGGTCCCGAAAACTCGATCATCAGTGCTAAAACCCGGAACATCAATCGCAGGTGGTGAGCGCCATTGGCGCGGCGGAGGCGCTGGACTTTGGCGCGCCCAAGAAGGTGGACGGCGAGGGCGGCATCAACCTGGTCAATGCCGCCAGGGCCGCCGGCGTGCAGCACTTCATCATGGTCACCAGCCTGGGCACCGGCAAGCTTGGCTGGCCTGCCGGTGCGCGTCCACAAAAGCCAGGTCTTTAGAAGAATCAATCAACGAATGCACATCTCGCGGCATCGCGGTTGAAGGCGCCCAGATGTGGCGGTGGGGACTAAAGACAGCGCAAAGCTGCCGCCAAATCCGCGCACACAACATAAAGCGACATGGTGAGGATGCACTGTGCGCGCGCGCAGGCATCCTGAATCTGTTTGGCGGCGTGCTCATCTTCAAGAAGAAGGCGGAGGAGGCACTGGAGAACAGCGGCATGCGCTACACCATCGTCCGGTGCGTGGCACCTTGACAGCAACTGTGGGCGTTTGTCGTGGTCATGCATCGTGTCACTCATTTACTTCTTCTTGATGCACTTGGGTTTGAGGTTGTGCACCACTCTCGACTAAAGTGGGCAGCAACCCTGCCGATGCTGCGAGGAGATGGACTGCCGTGTTGTGTATGATGTGGCTCTGGAGGCTCAGAACGTGTTGCTCAACGATGCCGCTGTTTGATGCCGCAGGCCGGGCGGCATGGAGCGGCCGGGTGACGACTTCAAGGAAACGCACAATGTGACGGTGGCGCCGCGCGACACGCTGTTCGGCGGCCAGGTGTCGCGGCTGCAGGTGGCCGAAGTCGTCGGCGCCGCCATCTCCCGCACCCAGCTCGCCGAGAACAAGGTGAGGCAGATCAAAGCTGCCTTCTTTGTTCTGGGTGAAGGTTTTGAGAGGTTGGGGGTGGGGTTAGCGCCGACAGGCGCAGAAAAAGGGGAGATACGGCTCATCGAGGACAGCGCTCGGCAGTCTTTAGTTAGAGGGCGATAGATTGGTACGGAAACAGAGCTGACATCGCCGTTGACTTGATTGGAGAAGCAGGCAGAGTCATGTCCGACAGTCTGCGAACACCTTTAGCCAGTCCAGTCATGGATGTCCATGGGCCTGGACGGCCCTCGTGTGCCATGGTGGTCGTGGGCGAGAATGATCCCAATTCACATGGGGAATGGTGAATGGAAGGGTCGGGCAGCTGACAAGCGAGTGCGACTGCTGCGCCACAGCCATAACTTGAGCAAGGGTCAACTTGAAAACCCTTGCTTTGCCCGACAGCGGAGATATTGTCTCTTGCAGCACGTGGTCTAGACTGCCATCAAATTGACGTGGCGAGGATATTGCATTCAGGCATCATGAGTCATGCATCCGAATCGAACAAACCACATCTTTTCTGCAGGTGCTGGAGCTGGTGGCAGAGACGAGCGCGCCGCGGCGCGAGATCGAGCTGCTGCTGGCGGACGCGCCGCAGGAGGCGGCGCAGGTGGACCGCGCCGCCACCGCCGCCGCCATCGACGACGCTGAGGCCCTGGTGCGGCTCGTCTTGAAATGATGCTGTTTGGATCTTCGGTGCACGTCGATCTGCATACAGCTTTCACAGCGGACCGCGCGCCATCACCGCCGCCATCGACAACGCCGAGGCCCTGGTGCGGCGCTTCCTGTGATGATGCCTCCCGTGCTGATGTCGCGGCGCACATCGATTTGCACAGAGCTGTGACGGCAAAACGCGCCACCGTCTCCACCGCCACTGAGGACGCCGGGGCCTTAATGCAGATGTAATCCCAAGCCAATGCTGCTGCGATACCATTGCTTGTGTTCCGCGAGCCTTTGACGGCAGACGGCCATGCAACACTTCCTGAGGGACGAGACAGCCGACTCTGGCACACCCATCGGCTCTCAGTTTGTCGAACCCACCCTCAGGTGATTTCATAGGTTTCACATAATCATTGCACCATCCTCGTGCCTACACAGCTGGTGGGCGTGCAGAGGAGCAGCAGTTCCTCGCCGCATGTGGCCCCCGCCCTGCTCTTTGCTCCACCAAATCTTGTGGTTTCCACTGCCGCCCGCAGCTGGAGGGTGCGCGCCAGGAGCACCAGTTCCTGCGAAATGAGCCCGCGGACTGTGAGTCCTATTGGCCGTCTGTTGAACCATACTCCTCGTGCCCGCAGCTGGAGGGCGCGCGCGAGGAACAGCAGTTCCTGCGTGACGAGACGGCGGAGCTGCAGGCGCGCTTCTCGGAGCTGTATGCGGAGGTGAAGGAGGCGCCCAACGCGCGCGCCGAGCAGCGTGCGCAGCGCTCCGTGCAGGAGGCAGAACGCCAGGTAAAGAGCTTTGGCTGTTATCACTGACGAAAAAGCGTCTGATCAAATAACATCCTCAAGCCCGCGCCGAGCAGCGCGCCCAGCGCTCCGTGCAGGAGGTACAACACCAGGTGAACCGCATTTGTCAATGTTTTGACATCTAATGAACAGAACATAAAAGAACGAGTTTCTGCCAAGGTGGGGGAGGCGCCTAACGCGCGTGTCGAGCAGCGCGCCCAGTGGTTCGTGCAGGAGGCAGAGCGCCAGGTGAGGCTCTACAACGATGTGGTCTGTGTACGTGTGTATATATGTGTAATGTCTCTTGCTTGGATGGACGCCCACAATGCACGCGCCCAGCAGGGGGTGAACGCTCTGTGCTGAATGCGCACCGCCAAGTGACATCCTTTTCCAGACGCGGCTGGCTGCAGCAGCTGGGCATCAGGCCCAGTCCAGCTGGACATGATAACGATCACCAAGGCAGTCCATCGGCGCTCCGCTGAAAATCTTCAAGCTGCGCAGCTGGATATGCTGCAGGACACGGTGGAGCAGGGCCAAGTGGCAGCTGAACTGCCCCAAAACCGCCTCATGTAAGATAAACTGGAAGCTACTCTGCTGACACTCGAATCCTCAGTCTCAGTTGCGTTCCACCTGCGCATCGCAGCTGGAGATGCTGCAGGACGCGGCGGAGCAGGGCAAGCGGCAGGAGGCAGCCGCAAAGGCGGTGCTGTTGGCGGCGCAGAAAGCGGCCAAGTCCCGCGCGGCACTCAGCCCGGCGGAGGCGGAGGCCATCAAGAACGACATCCTGTTCCCACCGACGGCGGAGGAGCTGCAGCAGCGGCGCGAGGCCGAGCAGCAGGTGTGGCTTGCAGGGTTTCGAAGCTCGTAACCGTAGTTGAACAGCCCTCTGTTCCAAGATTCCAAGATGGAATTCAACTACGGTTGGCTTGACATCTGGTGCAGTCGTGGTCATGGTGATGTTGCTCCATATGCAAACGCTGCCTGACTTCGCCAGCTTGCATCTGCATGCACAGGGAATTCCAGGGCTGCTTGTGCTAGGGTCATCATTCCCTCCAGATCCGGCAGGCAGATCAAACGTTCATCTGTGCTGCGGTGCCAGGCGAAGGAGGAGGCAGCGGCAGCGGAGCGTGCCGAACGCGATCGTAAGGCAGACGAGGCGCGCCAGGTGCGGCCTTTCAGTGATTTATGCTTGTCAACGTTGTCACCTGACGAAAGTCCCTGCTGGGTTGCCGAGACTCCTCCTATGAGGAGACGCCTCCTTGCAGAGGCTGGCTGAACCTGACGCCAGCCACGGCAGTGTGTCCCGATGAGGCTTTCCATTGCGTTGGACGCCGGGCCACCTGGCAACAAGACCTGTCTGATCATTGATCGTCTCCCATGCAGGCGCGCGAGGCGGCGGTGGCTGCGCAGCGGCGGGCTGCGGAGGAGAAGGCAGTCAAGGTGCACTACCTTGTCAATGTCGCATTGGATCCCACTGCTGTGCCTGCACAATGGGCACGCTGCATTGCAAAAAGGGCATGCTACATTTTGGCACTAGCGGTGCCCTGCGCTGATGGCAAGCCATCCTGGCTGCGTCTGGGGGAAGCGGCGTGCGCTTTTAAGCGGAAACCAGCAGCGCAGGCGCAGCAGGAGGGGGCGTTTCCCTGCTACTGCTGTCCAAACAGCAATACAGTGAGCTTGGTGGTGACAAGCATCTGCATGCTCCCCGTCAACGCGCCAACCAAGGGGGACGCGGAGGCAAGCCAGAAGTTGCTCCAGACGTCATCCAGCTTCGAGTCTCATGACTTTGCCGCAAACCTCTGCAGGCCAAGGCGGACGCGGAGGCGCGCCAGAAGGCGGAGCAGGAGCGGCGGCAGGCGGAAGCTGACGCGCGCGCCAAGACGGAGGCCGACGCCAAGGCCAATCGGGAGGCGGAGGCGCTGGCGCGCGCCGAGGAGAAGGTGCGAAATGTGCAAGATGGGCAAAAGTGGAACACGACCTGTGTTTGCAGCACCAATAGAGAGGCGCCACATGAGGCCCACAGGAGGAGATGTGGCATGGGTCCGCTGGGACTTCAAGCGTGTTGCCCTCTGCCGATGTCGAGAGGATTCGTCCGCATTGCACCTCTTCGTGCAGAGCAGTGCTGCTGTGGGAGGCGGGAATCCCTGGCACCCAGGGCAGCATCCCGTCGTGGCAGGCAGGATTCGCGTGTGAAAAGACACAGGGTGTGATGGACGATGTGCTGTAAGTTTTTTATTTGGCTGCCGCAGGCCAAGGCAGAGGCGGAGGCCAAGGCGAAGCGGGAGGCGGAGGCCAAGGCGCAGGCAGAGGCGAAGGTGCGTTTGGACCCTTCGTAAGCTGAACAGCTAAACATATGTCTGTGTCTCTTTCGCCTGGTCTGCTGTCTGCCCCTCATCCTTGCTCATGCCTGCCTCGAGTAGCAGGCAGAGGCACAGGTGCCAGCCCAGTGCTGGTACCTGCCATGCAAGCATTCAGGAGGCACTCCAGCAGAATTCTGTTTTCGATTGGTTTCCGTGGGCACTGCAATGGCAGCGGCAGCCACAACAGCTACAGCAGGCGCCCCAGCCAGGCCAGCTGTTACTCTTCATGGCAGCAGGACAATCGGCTGCAAAGGTGTCACCAGGAGCGTATGTGCCTCAAATCCTTTGTATCATCTAACTTTGCCTGATGGCAGGCCAAGCGGGAGGCAGAGGAGAAGGCCCGCCAGGAGGCCGCCGAGGCAAAGAAGAAGCAGGAAATGGAGGCCGCGGCGAAGAAGGAGAAGGAGGAGGCTGAGGCCCAGGCCAAGGCTGACGCAGACGACAAGGCCAAGGCGGCTGCCGACGCAAAGGCAAAGGCAGACTCCGATGCCGAGGTGTGTCGATGGTGCCGCAAGGTCTGCACAGCTTTCAGAAGTGCAGCGGCGGGGGGCTGGTGCTCGCATGCACAAACACACACAAACTCCGTGTGTGTTTGCACAAACTCCGTGCTGACTCTTTAGATCTGCAATTCTTTGTGTTCACAAGTCAACTGAGATGCGCAGCCTTGCGAGACTGCAGGCGAAGGCAGAGGCGGACGCAAAGGCGAAGTCGGAGGCCAGCTCCAAGGGCGACGCCGACGCCGCAGCCGCAGCAGCTCAGCAGGTGGGCGCATGTTATGTTTATGGCTGCTTGCTTCATGCTTTGCGATCCGAACCTCTCGAGCCTTTCCAAGCTTTTTTGTGTGCATGCCGTCGTTCTTGACTGCAAGGCGATTGTGTTTGGAACTGAGGTGTGATCTCGTGGCGTCCCTTCGTTGACTGGGCTTCGACCTGTCTGCCTGCAGGCGAAGGAGACTGCAGCAGAGGCGCGCCAGTGGATCGACAACTGGCGCAACGGCGGCGCCTCCGCTGCGGCCGGGGCGGCCGAGGAGGTTGCTGAGCAGGCTGGCGGCTTCCTCTCAGGTGAGAGCAGCACTTGGATTTCAAAGATGAGCCAAAGATGAGCCAGCGCACAATAACGTTTCGGTCTCCTATGTGAAGCTCCTGGGTCAGGCGCTGTGCAGGCCCATGGACGCTGTCGCCGCATTCTGCTATTAATGCCACAGTGTCTGTGATGCAGGCTTCAAGTGGCCCTGGAAGCAGCAGCAGCAGCAGCAGGAGCAGCAGCAGCAGCAGCAGCAGCAGCCGGCCGAGCAGCCACAGCAGAAGCAGCAACAGGTTCGTTTGTGATACGACAATGCCGGCGTTGTCAACAAAGACATGGCAGCAGCTACGATCAAGTGCAGTTGGTGCAAGATTTCACGTGGTCGCATTCGCTGGCTGGGCACCGCCAGCATGCAGGTCCTTGTGGCAGCACCGGTTTCCGTGCAATGACTTGATTCCACAGCGTATGTGGTGCTGCAGGCGCCGTCTCCGCCCAGCGGTGACGCCGGCATGGAGGCGGACGTCGAGGGAGCCCGCGAGTGAGTGATAGCTGATGCCAATGCACAGAACTTGCCGCTGAGTGATGGCTGTTGCAATGCACAGCAGCTGCCTCCACATCTGTGCTTGTCCTGCCCGCATGTTGCCACGGCTGTGCATATGCAGCGGGGATGGGGACATGCATGTTTGATTGGTCGGCCAGCAATCACATATTGGCGGCGTGTGGCGCAGGTGGATTAACGCATGGAGAGCGAAGAACCTGGAGCGGAATTTGCCAAGGGACAGCAATGTGAACGCCAAGTGACGCAGGCAAATTGCGCCACTTGGAGGCTGCTTTCGTGGGGATTCTGTGCAGGTCATGACGACTGTCGGCATTGATCCAGACATCGAACAAATAGACATTCTTGCAAATGCAATCATTGTTGCAAACCTTGTGATTGTGTCCCGGTGCATTTTGATTGGCGATCCTGCGTTGACGATGTGTCTGGCCGCACTGACGAATAATGACGTTTGTGCCAGCATTGTCGAGGGTTCGTTGTGTTAAAGGCTTCTCTGGATGTTTGTTCCGACATCTTTGCAGTCCTATGCGAGCCAGATTTCCAGCGTTGTAGGTGCCGGATGTATCACAATTCCATACACAGCCTGTGGCAGGCTGACAGCCTCAACTTATCGTGTGACGGGGCAGTGATTTGCAGCTGGCATGACTATTTCAGGCAGTGTCCATTGTTTCACAAACGCCTGGCAGGCTGCGTCCTCTCGCCACCCGCTACCCCTCTGCACCACCAAACCCACGCTCCGGTGCCACCATTGGCATGCATGCATGTGGTAGACCCTACTCGTGCCTTCGGTCCTGGCCCCGGCTGGCCCCCTAGCAATTCCACTGAACTGCTCAGGTGCCGGCGTCGGTGTGAATGCGCGCCAGCTCCGGTCCGTTGAGGGCCTCCAGCCGCGCCCGCATCGTGCCCAGCAGGTCCTGCGCCCAGCAGCACAACTTGCGTGTTTCCCATCCAGTACTGGTTGACGGATGCAGTACAGTTCCTTTGCAGGTATTGTTGTACGCCACAGCAGGGCAGCAAAGAGCTTGCAGCATTCAGCACAGCATGCGGCACAGCACGCATGCGGCATGTCACTCTTCACCACATGCAGCCATGAAGCAGCGCAGCCGTGAATCATGGCAGTTTTGAAGCCCCAGAGACCCACATTCACGGGCGGCAGGTCGTCCAGGGGAGCGAAGGAGCTGGGGGCGGCGTCCGCCTCGCCGTGCGCCGCCGGCGGGTACATCCAGGCCGAGACGGAGGCGATGAATGGGTCGGACGACTGCAACAGGATCGCCTCCCAGTCCGTCTGGTAGCCCTGCAGCGAACGAAGATTCTCCTTACAGGCAGCAGAACTTACAGGTGATATTCGCTGGTGTGTGTATTACGATGAAGGGTCTGAACACGGCGACAGAATCCCAGTTCGTCTGGGATTCTGTCTCTGCACTGAACTGAAGCAGCAGCCTCTTATCACTCCAGAAATGTCCGCATCTGCAGACACCGCTGACGTTATTTCACTGCAATCTGGTGCTGCAGAAGTCGCGTCCTTCCCATCTCGAGTTCTAGCACGGTCCAATTAGCAAGTCAGCAGCATGGACAGCAGGCAGCAGCGCGCACCGCGGGGATGCTGGCGACGATGGGCATGCCGGCGGCCAGGAACACGGACAGCAGCGTCATGGCGCCCACCACCGCCGTGCCGCGCGCCAGCGGCATGAAGTTGTACCTGATATACGAACACAATGCGACAGGCTCTGAGGTTCGCTACTACCACATGCACTTTAACAACTAGACTGGAGAGGTGCCTCGAGCAGCAGGCATGCCTTGCAACCTTGTGCATGTTGCAGATGCGGGCTGCAAGCTCAGGCAAGTGAGCTGCTCGAGGCAGCCGAGCTGCCTTTGCATTGTTTTCGATGCATGTGACACTGTTCATTTGAGCGCACCAGTAGTAGGCGTAGTGCAGGGTGCGGCGCGCGATCTCGGGGCGGTCGTTTGACGCCAGCGTCTCCATCAGCGCGCCCCACGCCGCCGTCAGCTCCTGGATCGATTAAACACCGAATATACTGATGAGACATTCAATAAAGAAAACAGAAAACAAAGAAAACTTTGCCACTGCCGCGCAATCGAGCAAGGTTTGGCGCATGCACCACAGTGAATGAGTGCGGTCATCGATGTCCGCAGAGGTGCGGCAAAGCAGGGCTACCCTGGGAGCGGTTTCCCCAGCAGGCGCGGAGACACAAAACAGACCTCGTCAAAGTCCTGCCAACGGGGCGGCGTGACAGGCGTGCGGATGGACATCTCGTAGCCGTCGGGCATGTCGCCCATGCGCACCACCTGCACCGCGAGAGGGTTTAGACTTTTGTCAACAAACCGGCAAGCAGGAAGCAGGCCGCTAGAGCACTAATATGTAGCAGTACCAGCAAGCAGGACACTGCCTGACTGCGATAGACACCACTCAAGGCAGCATCGTGGGACGCTAGAAGCACCGTGAGGCGGGTGCCAGTTCGTGGCCGGGGCGGGACACAGAGGCGATGGGCACCACCGCCCAGCGAATATAGGTTTCGAAATGTATACAGGGGTGTCAGATGCCGCACCGTGAGACGGGTGCCCTCCAGGTCGTGGCCAGGGCGGGATACAGAGGCAATGGGCACAACAGCCCAGCAGTCCACGCCCAGCGCCTTCCAGAGCTGTTCTGCCGTCGTCGCCGCCGCCACCGCCTTGCGCTTGGCCTCCGTGTTGACCGGCACTGCATGCACGAAGATGTGTTCGAGGTCGGTTGGAAGTCTCTCCGCTGAATGTGCATGCAGATACCTTCGTCATGGGCTGGCAATCAGGAAGTGACGGTGGCGGCGGCTGCTGCGTGCAGAAGCGACGGTAAGCACACCGGTGACGTTGTGGGCGTCAAAGCCAGTACACATGGGGCAAAACAGTGTGCGATCTATGATTCCGGGCAGCACCAGCGATGTTATGAGCGTCAAAGCCGTGGGCGTCGTGCAGCAGGACCTCCTTTGAGGCTGACAAGCACCACTCGCCTGCACTTGGAATTGGTGAACGGCATGTTGTTACTCGCACTCACCGGCGATGTTGTGGGCGTCAAAGCCATGGCCGTCGCGCAGCAGGACCTCCTTGAAGACGCCGAGCGCTCGGTCGAAGTTCATGTAGTAGCGCACGCACTTGGTCTGGCCGCTGAAGATGGGCGTGTGCGAGCCAAAGCCCGCCTCAAACTCCTGCTTCGTCAGCAGGTCCACCCACAGCACCTGCGGCGGCAGAGGCACACAATTGACATCAGCGCATGGTTATTGAAAGCAGCAGCAGCAATCTGCTGCTCAGTGCCGACTGGAGGCGGGTTGTATTGAGAGGACGCTGGATGCAGTCAGGAACAGATGTCGCCAGGTCAGCCTGCGAGATGACTTTGTTAGACATTAAAGAGGTTCGACAATATGCACTGGTAGGGCAGGCAGTGCAGCTGCCCCCTCACCTGATCGTTGGGCTCGGACAGCTGGCGCCAGCGCACGAGGATGTCCATCGCGTCGCGCCAGCCGAACAGGTGCGTGCCCGACGCCGAGGTCTCGCCGCTCGCGCCGTCGTTCTGCACCCGCAGCGGCCGGCCCGCCCGCTGGTGCAACACCTGCGCCAGGACATGTATGCGCTCGCTCAGCTGACTGGGACATTGTGGTGTTGGCATACGGCCTTTTCAGCTTAGCCAAGGCTTTCAATGTGTGCAAGGCAGTGTTGACGAAAGCAAACACTCGACAAGTGACACTGGCCTCGGCAGCAGCGGCAGCAATGGCAGCAGCTGTGCCAGCGGCAGCATTAAGATCACAATCGCCCGCCAGTATGTAAGCAGCAACTCCTGACGCTTCGACATATAATAATGAGAATCGTATGTCATGACATTTCAAGCCTCACCGCCTTGCGCAGCGCCTGAGCCAGCTCGATGGCAGCGAGGCCGCCCATGCGCAGCTGGCGCTTGTTGGCCAGGAAGCCCTGGTGCCCGTAGCGCAGCCGGTCCCCTATCGCGTCCGCCTCCCGCACTAGCTTGGCCACCTGCAGAGATGTATGGTCAATTGGGGGGAGAACAGATGTTGCATACTCCAGCGCAACACGTGTGGCTTTGTGGTGTGATGTCCAAAATACACGGTGCTGCTGCCACAGCTCTGCTGTGACATGTGGGTGGGGGACAAGGAGTGCTGCAGGTACACAGCTGCTGGCTTGTGGGTCAAAACCGAAGCAGCAACGCAGGGATCGTCACCAGCTGTCACCAGCTGGACCGCACCTTGGCGGCCAACAAAACCCTGTAGGGAAAAGCCGCACCTTGGCGGCGTCGGGCGCCTGCGGCACCTTTGGCTCCTCGGAGGGGAAGGGCGGCTGCAGCGCATACGCGTTGCCGATCTGCGGCGGCGGCGGACACTTCTTGCACCACGACTCTGCGGCAGCCGACGACAGCCAGATCAGCTTTCTCTGGCAGGGTTGCTGAGGACAAGGCCTGGCTTGACTGTAGGACATCCACTCGGCCCTGGCAATGCTTGTTTACAGCAAGGGCTGGGCCGCGCGAACATTGGCGTCATGGCAGCCGATGAGGAGGTGCCATTTTCAGCAACAGCCCAGCGAGTCGTCAGCGGCAGTGGCGATGCTCGAATGTCAGGTCGAAGAGTCAATGATGCAGGCAGATCCGTGCGCACCCTTGAAGACGGGGTGGATGTCCTTGTCCAGGAAGTAGGAAGTCAGCGGCCGGTCCAGGTTGTGGTACACGTACATCGCCAGCTCCCTCTGCAAATTTTTCAGGACACGGTGGGATGTCAGAGCGATTTGGAGACAGTCCGACCGAAATAGGCGACTTTGAAGCGACGCACAATGCAGCACCATAGTTCACGGCCACCACAAGTGGCAGAACAGCAGCACAGCAGAAACATTGGCAAGGGGTTCTGCAGAGGGTGCGTGCCTGGTAGAACGCCAGGAACTGCTGCATCTTGACCTCGCTGCTGGCGTCGGGCTGCTGCATGGAGAAGGCCTGGCTGTAGTCGCGTGCGGCCGACCGGTGGTACCCGAGCGCATGGTAGCACGCCCCTGCACAACAAGGCTTGCCAGGTGAGCAGCTGCTTCAAGGCGTCGTGGAAGACTCTCATAGCACCTCGAAGAACACGATGCAAGCAGCCTTGCGGTTTAAGATGAGAGGTGTGTGGCAGTTCCACGGCTGCTCTAAGGCCCGGGAACCTCCAAGGCTGCAGCGATATTCCAGCGGATCACGTTGCAGAGAAAGCAGCCTCAATGCGGCAGCAGCTGCCGCACCCATCCCACACAGACCTCACCGCGCAGGAAGTAGAGCTCGATGCGGTGGCAGTGCGGCGCGGACGCGAGCGCGCGGTCCAGCATGGAGATGGCGGCCACGTGGTCGCCGCAGCCGCGCCGCAGCTCCGCCACCATGCGCATCGCAACCGCAGAGTCCGCGTCGCCGCGCAGCTTGATGCTGCGCGCGAAGGCCTGCTCCGCCTCCTTCACGTGGCCAATCTGCGCGGGCGCCACAGACGCAGGAAGATCAGGTCACTGGCCTCTTTGATGACCCCTCAATACATCAATGTCGGAAATTGTCACAGCCGCAGGCGCGCTCCTAAGCGCATCCGCGCCGCCGCATTGGCAGCATGCACTGCGCTGATGCAAAACAACAAAAAGGTGGCTGCTTTTTATGGCTGCTTATGTTGGCTGCTTAGGAATCCAGGGTCAACAAAAGGGCATACCTCCTTGTGCGCGGTGGCGAGGTTAGACCAGGCGTCCTTGAGGCCCGGGTCCAGCTTGAGCGCCTTTTTGTAGATGTCGATGGCTCTGTCCAGGTCGCCTTGGCTGGTGTAGCACAGCCCCAGCATGTTGACCGCCTGCACGCTGCGCGCGTCCAGCCTCGTCGCCGCCTGTGGGACAGGCATAAGAGCTCGGCTCCAGCGATCGCGCAACGTATACATGCCACAACATGCAGCATCATAATGTGGGCCGTGAAAAAGCACTGGCAGACTGCCTGTCTGGCGACATGCGGTTCGTGTGCCACTGGACTCTGCACCATGTGGCGGTTCATTGGCAGCGAGCGCATGCACATGCGCCGTCCGCTTCGCACCTCGAAGGAGGTGGTGGCGCGGCGGTAGTCTTTCTGCTTCTGCAGGATGACGCCGCACTCGAAGTGGCAGTCCGCCTTGTCGACGCGCTCTGCCGTCAGGTCCGCCGCCCGCCGCAGGTCCTGCCGCAGGACAGGCTGGAGACTGCGCTGGTGCTTGGTGCTTCATCATGGCTGCACACACTCGCTCGCGAGACCACTGCAGTGATTGTATTGCTATCTGCCCTCGGGGCAGACTCTTGAAAAGCGATTGATCGGAAATGATGGACAAAACTGTTTGGAAAGACAGACAGCAGGTCGTGCCTGCAGCGCGGCCTCGTGCTCGCCCATTGCCGAGCGGGCCTGACCGCGGCGCTTCCAGCAGTCAGCGTACTGCGGCTGCAGCTCGATCGCCTTGGAGAAGTCCTCGACCGCGGCTGCATGCATGCAGCACACATGCATTCTGAGCTCCGGAATGAACCGGAGAGTAAATCAGCTTTGACGTTGTCAAACATCCAGCTAGGTCGCCCGGTAACTGCCTGGCAAAAGCAGCCCCAGAGCTCCGGTTCCTCTGCACTTGTGCCACGTGCCCGGATGACAGCACAGCAACGCCGCCTCCGCAAAGTTTCCATGTCTGAGAAAAAGCGAGCGCACCCGGCAGGTCACGCCCGAGGGCGCGGGCGGTGCCGCGGGCGACGTAGGCGCCCAGATTAGGGTTCGGGCCTTGCCGCTCGATGATGCGGTCCAGGAGCCCCTCTGCCTCTACCAGCTTGCCCTCGTTGATCTGCGCAGGGGCCCGAACTGTGTTGCCGAGTAACATAATGCAATAATTGCACAACAACAATGATGCGGAGAGGGCGACAAGTTGTCATATGCTGCTGATGAGTGGCCGAGCAGCGACGCAGCGCGCTGACCTGCCGATGTGGTTGCGAAGAACAAGAGGTGAGATAGCGGCAGGCAGGTGAATCTGTGGGACCGACACCGATATGGACACGCTAGAAACACACCTGGTTGACGGCTAGGCCAACGGCGGCATTGGGGTCACGTTCCAGTTGCGCCAGCACCGCAGGCGGCAGCTGGTACTTGGCCTTGGTCTTGGCCTTGGCCCGGGCAGCGATCTTGGGCGTGGCGCGCCCATTGCTCACCGGGTGCGCCGTCTGCAGAAGACACTGTCAGGGATCCGGCAAAGGTGTCACTCGACTGCTACTGGGTTCCTATGTATGGAACAGTGGCGTGGGCAGCATGCATCAGGAACTGTACAGCTTTTATCGTGAGACTATCGCAAGCCTGCTGACCTGCAGCTCGGTGGCAGAAGATGCCGTCGGCTGGCTCGAGGCAGGCGCCGCAGCAGCGGGCTCGGGCGCCGCTACTGCGGGCGCCGCTGCCGCGGGCGCCTTGGCCGGCGCAGTTGCGGCGGCTGCGGCAGCAGCGGCCTGTGACTCGCCGTCCGGGTTGCTCAGAAGCGTCTGGGCCTCCAGCACCAGGCTAATGTCGCTGTCGAGCAGGTCCGCGGCCGCAGCCTTTTCCCATAGCTGGTTCGCTTCCTGCGGAGCGGGAATGGCACCTGTGACATCTCTGGCGCAGTTTGCTTGATGTTGGGCGCAAATTGGATAACGCCAGGCCCTGCATCGGCACTGAAAGGGCGGCATTGGCGATTGCGAGGCAGCGCCCAGCATGCGAGGCATGCATGACATTGCGGTGCTCACCTGGGTGCGCTTCAGCGCGTGCAGCACCTTGCCCTGCCGCACAAGCGCTTGCAGATTGTCGGGGTCCTGCTGCAGAGCCGCCTCGTATTCCTGCAGCAATTGAACAGGCCAACATGGAGAAGCTGGATACGGTGCCTCTCAGGATCATGGATTCGCGTGCATGTTTGTGGTAAAGCAGCACCGCTCCGCAGGGCACACCTTTAGCGCCTTGCGCTTGAGTTGCAGCTTCTCGTAGCAGAACGCGCGGTTGCACAGCAGCTGAGGAGTCGCAGACCCGACTTCAAGGATGAGACGGTCCAGAGCCTTCAACGCTTGTGCGTAGTTACCAGACTGCAGGTGGCCGCCCAGCTCTTGCTGCAGCGCCACAGTAGCAGATACGCCATTGGCAGATGCCATGAGCCCAAGCTGCCTCGATTAACCCGCAGGCGATCGAAAATGACAAAACACCAGCACCCTCTGCTAGCGCTGGTCACCCCTGGTTCACAACCGGCTTTGCAAGAACAGACTTACATTAATGAATGTGTCTATGTGAACAAGGAGTCGCCGACGTCTCTGGCATCTCTGGCAGGCTTGGCTAAACCCGGAAATGACCTGGTCCAAAAAAGCACAGGAAGCTTTGCAAACGTGAAACGTCACAGCATTGACGTTGGAAATCGAATGCCCGTACCCTGAAAGACCGATGCTGCAGTGAGTATGCTGTGATTGTGCGAGGCGGGGCAGCATCCGAGACCGGGAAGAAAACTCACTCAACTTACTCGTGGCCATTCGCTGTTCAGCATGCGTACTAGGAGCGGAGGCGATGCCACAGCGTGCGCCAGTTCATCGGCGAGCGACGCTCCTGTTAGCAAACGGCGCAAACAGACCAGCGCGCAGGGCGACCAGGTCGATGCAGTGCCTCCTGCCAAAAGGCCCAGGCAGGCCAGTGGCGAGGCCGCTGAGCCAGCTGCCGCTGACACTGCAGTCAACACGGCTCCTCCCAGATCGCAGCCTCACCCAGCAAATAGCGCGGGACCGGCTGCGGCCGAGCTGCAGGGAGCCGTGGCCCCAGACCCGGGAGGTGTGTGACACACACCTGCCTGTTTGACTCCAGGCTTGCCTTGGACACGGCGTGCCGAGGCTGGGATTGTTTTCCGGACAGAATAGTGATGCGAGTATCGAAAGCGAAGCACAACCACAGATGCCATACATGCAGGCACGGGAGAGGTGGACGGTGACGCGGCACTGCCGCAGTGGGGGCAGCTCATCTCGCAATACCCGCAGGTGACTTGTTGGACGCACGAGTGGAAGGATGCGTGCCGACGGTGCATGCTGCTGCACGCAAAGGCGACGGCTATTGTCACACGCCACTGACCCTCCGCCTTGACACACTGGTGCAGCACCCGCACGTTGCGCTGTGCCGCCGCATGATGAGCCTGGGCCGCAGCAGCAGCTGCCACGTGCAATTTCAGGATCCCCACGTCTCCAACGACTTGTGCCGCATCCACGTGCGCTGGCCCGCTAGCATGCAATGCGCATTGCCTGCAGTGCCAGGCTCAGCATATTGCATGCTGTACCACTCCAGCTGGTATGCGAATCCGGGAAGAGTGCACACACAGGTTACTCTGCTGCTTCACGCAGGCGTCAGGAAACACCTGGCCGCCGAAGGTGTCTTTGCACTGTATGTCCGGCTCGCGCACGCTGTCCATCAATGGGCGCACCCTTCAAAAAAACGAGAAGGTGCGGGAGGCGTCCGCTTCATGCCTTTTTGGTTGCATTCTCCGCCACACAAACTGACGACTCGATGCACAGAAATGTACAATCATTGGGTGCACTTCAAAACGTTTCTGGAACGCTTCCGTGTCCCTCCAAAACACAGGTCACGCTGCAGGGCGGTGATGAGCTGACGCTGGTCGCCGGCACATGCTACAGCTTCATCTACACGCCCAGCGAGGGCCCAGCGCCCGCGGGGCAGACAGCGGCGGACACAGCCGCCGGCGGGCGGCCTGCCACGCCGGCCGCGGCGGGTGAGCATATCTCCACATGTCTGCCTTAAAAGCTGTTGTCCTTGATACCACAGAGCTTTCGCGAATTTTCCGAATGCGAGGTGGAACGCCCCATCTGGAGGTTGACACGACTGAAGACTGCCAGACTGCTGATCCTCAGTTACTGTGCTCTTAGGCCCGGCGGTGGCGGCAGCCAACAAGGCGGGCGACCTGCTGAACGGCCTGCTGCTGGGCCCCTCCGCGTCAGCGATGGAGGTGGCGATGACGCAGGGCCTGGCGGAGATCGACGAAGCCATCGACGTCGAGATGCACCTGGCGGACCAGCAGGCAGAGCAGCCGGCGTCGCTGGCAGTGGGGCGTGCAGCGGGCAAGGAGCCAGAGCGGAATGCGGATGCGGGCCCCGCGGCCACCGCTGAGCCGGCCGCCGAGGCCGACACGACGCAGACAGCCCAAGCAGCGGTGCCGGCCGCGCGCGCCGCCGGGGACGGCGCCGCAGAGGCAGACGCAACGCGGCGGCTGCTGGAGGCGACAGGCCTAGCAGACGCATCGGCGGACGCGTCCGCAGGCAAGGACGCGTCGGCGGCGGATGCGACCCCCCCGATGGAAGCGCAGGCCGATAGCACAGCCGTTGCGCCGCCAGCGCCAGCAGCAGGTGGGTCTCCGATGTGCGGACTGCAGGAGGCGTCCCCTGATGTTTGAAAGGCCGTTCCTTCAGCTCCAGTTGGGGCCTGCGCGTTGCACACCATGCATGGTGTGAGGTATGCGTGGTACTGGCCGACAGCATTCCTGTACTGAACAGGGTTCTAATGCATCTCTTGTACGTGCAGCAGCGGCAGAGCGGCCGGCGGTGTCGCACACCTCCGCGCCGACGGCGCGGCGGGGGCGGCACCAGCGCGTCACCATCGCGCCGGGCGTGCCGGCGGCGGCCGGCGCTGTGGCGGCCGGCGCCCACGCCCCGGCTGAGGCGTATAGCCACCACCTGCAGCTGCTGGAAAGCCTGGGCGCCGCCGGCAAGACGACCTTCCCGCGCATGCTGCCCGCCTCGCTGCAGATGCGGTGCGATGTGGTGCTTCGTCTTGGGCAGTGCATTGTCTTTGTGTGTGCTCTTGATGGTGAGTATGCTCACCTTAAACCCCAAGTGCGGCGCTGCTTGTCTGAGGCACCAGATGAATAGTCTCTCAAGCGGCAATGGTTCAGCAATGCATAATGCAGCTGGCCTGAGGATTTGCATGCACTGTGGCGGCTCATCAATCTGAAGAACCTGGCTGCACAGGTTCATGCCGGGCGCGCAGCCTGGCGGCAGCGGCAGCCGGTCTGGCGCGGAGCCTTCATCGGCATTTGGAACGCCTGATGCGGCAGCGACAGTGGTGGCACTGCCGCCGCCAGCAGCGCGTGCAGACAAGGCAGCACAGCAGACCGCCCTGCAGCAGCGGGTGCAGGCGCTGGAAGCCGAGCTAAAAGGGTGGGGCTTTTCGTTGGATGTTGACACCAGCACTGCCGAAAGGGCATGCACGATACTGCACAAGACCGAAGTCCGATCTTCGAAGTGCTAGTTGGGCAGCTACGACCTTCCCATTTCCAGAGCTGCTTTGAGGACGCTCTCGCTTCGAGACATGCACTGGGGCGCTCCTTTGGTGCACAGTGTTGACCATGTGCGTGTGCGCCGCCATGCAGCTCGCTGGAGCAGGGGCGTGACCAGGAGCCCGGCTGGGAGGCGTTCCCGCACCACCTGGGCGCCGGCGCGCGGGCGCAGCTGTACAATACCGCCTTCCTGCACCTGCGGCGCCCCGGCTTTGCGTCGCTGGTGGCGCCGCTGTCGGGCCTCGCCAACCGCGTGTGGTTGCATGGCCCCGCCAGCTCCGAGCTGTACCAGGAGACCATCGCCAGGTGCGTAAATGCTCTACTCGAACATGCTCTGGTGCTTGAATGCGTGCTTTAGGAAATGCCCGGGAGCGCCTTCAAACCCAGGAACCAGGGTGGATCGTGCTCCGCTGAAGGACCCCCGGGATACAGTCAGGTCGTGGTAGGAGCCGGTGAGGGGACTGCGTCCAACGACCTCCGTGCGTTGGCGCACCTCTAAGCAGCAGCCCATCGGCGCCGTTCGCAGGGCTTTGGCGAAGGAGATGGACGCGCAGCTGCTGGTCGTCGATCTGGCGCGCCTCGCCGCAGAGCCAGCTGCTGACGCCGGCGCGCCGGACGCTGCCACGAAGGACGCCGCGATGGCGGTCCCGGGCCTCGGTGAAGGTCCGTTGAGCCTGCCTCGCCGGCATCGTGGCGCCCCTGTGCTTGCTTACACTCGGGGCTCACATCACCTTACCCGAAATTGCTGCCTGAGGCCCGCCATCGGTGGACGCGTTGCCCCTGCTGGGCAATCATTGACCTCCGCTGTCATTGGTCGACAGACCCCGAAGACTTCATGGACGAGGACTGGGACGCGGACGACGCGCTAGACGCCAGCGACCCGGAGGCCGCCTGGCGCTCCACGGCGCCCGCGCGTCCCGTCGCCCGCCGCACCCCAGGTATCAAAATCCGTGCAAATCATGTGGTCATCTTGTGGACGTAGGCTTGCAACTGAAAAGGGCACAGCACAACAGCGCCCTGTAGGCATAAGTCGTGTAGCTGCTGCTGCTGCTGCTTGGCCGAGAAGCTACCGCTTGTTTCAGGGCGACCACTCCCATGTGCATACAGCCGCTGCCTAGCGAACATATCAAACGCTCGTCAAGTTCCTGAGGAGCATCTTGGCTCGTCCTGGACCTGATGCATAGCTGATGTGCTTGCAGGAGTCACCCTCGGCGCGGGCGTCGGCGGCCCCAGCGGCTGGCACCCGGCGCTGGCGGCCGGTCGCCCGGGCAGCAAGCGGTCGGTGCTCGCGGCCAGCGCCCGCGTGGCGGAGCTCTCGGAGCGCGCCGCGGCTCTGGCGGACCGCACCAGCGCGCTCGTGGCGGCGGCCGGCAGGGGTTCCACGGCGGCCGTCTTCGATAAGGGCGACCGCGTGCGCGTCGTCAGCAGCAACACCGCCTGGGGGTGGGGTCTGCCCGCGGGCTCCAGCGCCTTGCAGGTGACTGTATGCCGATTCACCTTGCATGACCACTTTATTGCAACTGACAGTGCCGATGCATTGGAAAAGCAGCGAACACAAAAGCACGTGCTATTGTGCCACATGCATTTGCCAAGTCTGGCAGTATCTTCATCAGGTTTCAACCCGTGGTGGCCCTCATCCCTGACCGCAAATTGTGCAGGGTTACCTCGGCAGCAAGGCAGGCGGCGGCAGCAGCAAGCGGGAGGCGGCACTGGAGGCGGCGGCGACCGTGACGCTGGGCGGCCGTCGCGGCCCCTGCACCGGCCTGTCCGGCACCGTGCTAATCACCTTTGCTGACAACCCGCACAGGGTGCGTCGCCGGCAACCCTGCACCTGCTTTTGCCCCTGCACAACCTGGGCCTTTCGAGAGTGGCCTGGCATGGAGCTGTCACTGGTGCCAACAGATATCCCCAGGACTCAGGCTGTTTGCTGGCGTCGCAGCTCACTGTCGTGCCTAGCATCGCCGGGAAAGCTTCTGGCTTCCCCCTCGCCATCAAAGGCCATGCATCTCCGTGGCGATGCAGGCATGTTCATACGTGTACATTTGGAGTCGACCCTAGATTTCGACAATCGACAGGTCGGTGTGCGCTTCGACTCGGCGCTGCCCGGCGGCATCAACCTGGGCGGCGCGTGCCCCGAGGGCCACGGCTTCTTCTGCAACAGCGCGCAGCTGGCGGCGGAGTCTTCTGCGGCGGAGCGGGGCCCCGACGCCGAGTCTGCGGCGGTCGGCGCCCTGTTCGACTTTGTGCTGGCCACCGCCAAGGCCGGCCCACTGGTCGTCTTCTTCAAGGTGCTGCCACTCGCAAATTTAGCTTATCTTTTGCACACAGCACAGCCCGGGCCGAGCTGCAACTTCGTGGTGCCATGAAGCATAGGCTCTCCGCTGTGCCTCGTCAGCCAGCACTTGAGCGACTGTGACAAGAGGCCCACATGTGCGAACCACACACGTGCGGCCTTGCAGGGCATTACATACGCAAACACGTCCGAGTAGCTCGTGAGTCCTGGGTGTGCACAATGCAACAGGATGCGGCGCGGGAACTGACCAACCCCAGCCGGCGGTTTGCTGCCGTCGCCAACCGCCTGGCAAAGGTGGCCAGCGCGCGCGTGCTCATCTTGGCCAGCCATTGTGACCAGCCAGGTGCGCGTCGCCGCATGGTGCACGTCACATGATGCACGTCGAACCGCCGCTAGGGCGGGCGAGCGCAGCGTGCCGCCGTCGTGGAACAGCGGCCACAGCATTTATTAAAACTTGAAACCTAGTCACCCTTCTGACATGCACAAACCATCGCGTGCAGTACGGGCGGGTGGTGGGCGCAGCGTCCTCTCGTCGCTGTACGGCGGCTGCGGCATGCCGGGCCTGGCCGGCGCGGTGGACAGCCTGTTGGACGGCATCCCCAGCCGCATGGGTGCCGCCGGCCGCGCCGGCGACGCCGCGGCGCAGACCAAGGTGGGCTTCTTTTGTTTTCGGCCCGGGATGCCGTTCAGTAGGCCATCACATGAAATAGGTAGGCCATCACATGGGCGCCGCCGGCGACGCCGCCGCGCAGACCAAGGCGAGTGTCACTCCCTCTGCTTCTCCATGGGCGATGTACCAATGCGCGCTGAAATCCTGGAGGGATGCCTTGTCAGCCATGCAGCCGCGGTGACGCCGCGGTGAAGGCGGAGCTCGAGTGCTGTGTGCGCTTCGCCGGTAAGTGCTGCGTGTGCCGAGTGCCTCGGTACGTCCCTGTGGGTTTCATGTGCCAGTCTGCGGTGGGAAAGCTGCTCCATCATTATTAAAGCTGCTGGGCAACGCAGTGGACCACTCAAAAGGCGACCTGAAGGCGTGCAATGCAAAGTCCCCCTGCCCGGCCTGCTCCTTCTGCAGCAGCGGGGCCGGCAGCCAGCGGCCGGAGTCGCAGCCCGGCGGTCATGCTGCACAAACTTTGAAAGCTCCACAGTGATGATAGCGTTGGAATCACTTTGTCATTCACCGCAGGCGACGAAGCAGCTGACGCGCATCATGCCCAACTGCGTGGCGCTGACGCCGCCAGCCGCGGAGCCGGCGCTGGCCGCCTGGAAGAAGATGCTGGAGGGCGACACCGCGACGCTGCGCGAGCGCGAAAATCGCGCCATGCTCGCAAAGACCCTGGCTAAGTGCGTGCTGAGTTGACTCATTACGTCAATTTTATCACCATTCAAACACAGTCTGAGCATCATGCTTTGAGATCCTGATGGGCCTGAGTTTGTCCACAGATCACGAGCAAGCAATGTGGTGGATGTGCGCATCGAATTGCCGTCACATGACAGCCTGAAAGTCAAGTGCTGTCTCATCCGTCGCAGGTGCGGCCTGGAGTGCGGCGACCTAGACGAGGTGCGCTACTCGGAGGCGGCGCTGGCGGCGGCGCAGGCGGAGCGCGTCGTCGGCTGGGCGCTGAGCCGCTTCCTGTCGTCGGACGCCGCCCTAGAGCCGCCGGCGGCGAAGAAACCGGCGGTCGACGGCAAAGAAGGCCAAGGCGCCGCTCCCGCGCCGCTGCAGCTGCCGGCGGCGTGCCTGCAGGACGCGCTCGCCATGCACGCTTCCGCGCAGGTGTGTTCTTGTGTGTGCCATGGCCGCGCAGACTGGTGGTGTGTATCTGTGGAGGCTGCTCCTGCTCTCGCACAGAGATGAGCCCAGTCCTTGCAGTTCCATATTCATATTTCCAATCCTGGCTGCTGCACCGCTGCTATTCGAAGGCTTCCTATGACAATGTCTCGCCACTTTGCGCGCACAGGCGGAGGCGGTGCCCGCTGCGCAGCGCTTCAAAGACATCACCGACCTCAACGACTTCGAGAAGAAGCTGCTGGAGGAGGTGATCACGTGCACATGTGCACATGTGCTTCTGTGGCGAGTATACAAACAGACACATCCGTGTCACAATTGCTGTGGTGGCTGTCAGCCAGCTCCCCACCGCCCGGCACAACTGGAGCTGGCTTGGGGTGTCTCTCTGGGTGTGCGCCTGATGCGAATTTCATTTCCTCTTGGGACAGGTGATCCCACCCAGCGAGGTCGGCACGTGTTTCGACGACATCGGTGCCCTGGACAACGTCAAGTCTGCCCTGCGTGAGGTGAGTGTTGGTGCCTTGCGCAATGAGCCTCCGAGCGGAGTCAACCTGCATCAGAGCTGCAGGAGACGTGACGAAGCGGAGGCTTTCTTTCCGGCTGGGTTGCAAAATGCATCGCAAGAGGCATCATGCCTGCCCTGTAGCCATCATAATGTGAAGTGAGTAAGTTTCTGCCGCAGGTTGTCATGCTACCGCTGCAGCGCCCGGAGCTGTTCCAGCGCGGTGCCCTCACACGGCCCACCAAGGTGCGTTGATTTACTACGATTACGTATTTACTACCTAATTTACTAGGGCCTGCTTGCCTGCACTCCGTGGCGTGCGGCAGCTCGAATTGTGCCC
>JAABUW010001589.1_pt1 | contig 37354 bp, 5 predicted proteins | sample 5560081 | NCBI WGS metagenome assembly JAABUW01 (sample SAMN10711882, study PRJNA513363) | rock metagenome | isolation source: Antarctica rocks | place: Antarctica: Victoria Land, Knobhead sud | reverse complement strand
TGCGCATTCATGGCCCATAGATACGCGCATATATGGCCATTCTTACCCCCATAGATGCGCGCATACCCCCATTTATGGCCTATACATATGCGTATATATGATGTTCCATGATCGCCCTTATCGACGGTAGCGACCCCCCGGAACCACCCCCAACGCCAGTAACTTTTGATTCCCGGATTCAATCGATTCGCGCGAAATCTACGCGGGGGTGACGCCCGGGCTATGCGACTCCGGATATATGGCGACGTTTTGCCTGGTGCAGTTATATGGTGCGCCAGCGACAGAGCCTTGGCCATGAATGAGGGACTTGGCCATGAATGGAATGGGGCTATGGCCATGAATGGAATGGGGCCATGGCCATGAATGGGATGCGCCATGGCCATGAATGGAATAGGGCCATGGCCATAAGTGGGGCCATGCATGGGGGCCATGTTAGTGGCGCATTCTAAATTTAGGTATTCTCACCAGCCAAAAATATTCTCAGGAGCGCTCATGGGGACTAATAGCGCTCGAGAGTCAGGACATAGTATCACCCCGCTTAACCCAGCTTAACCGGCTCATATGCGCTCATAGCGCTTAGAGCCTGCCCTACACTTTTATAGATGTTTAACGTTAAGAAGATAACAGAGTTATTTATTAGAAAATATTTCTAGAGTACTCTTAAGGCTAACGTACGGGAATATATTAATATATACGATATATACTAGCGGGTTAAGGTATATCGATACCGTCTTTATAACGAGATTAGTTCTTTATTATATCCTACGAGACCGTAGAAGAAAATTATAATAGATTTTATTACTAACTTACCTCTAAATAAACGATACGGGCGCGTTTATAATACGGTCCTTATAATTATAAATAAATATATAAAGATATTACGATATATCTTAATTATTAAAATAATCGACTCTACGGGGTTAATAGAGTTAATATTCGAAGAAGTTATCCTAAAGTTTAAAGTTCTTAATAAGATTATTTTTAATAAAGGTTTTATCTTTATAAGTACGTTTTAATTAAAGGTATATTATTTAATAAAAATTAAGAGGCGCCTAAATACCGTATTTTATCCGTAGACGGATAATTAGATAAAACGCTAGAACTAAACCCTAGAATACTACTTAAGAACCTTTTACTTAAACGAGTAAAATAACTAGGTAGTACTCTTATTTATAATAAAATAAATATATTATAATACGTAGTATACGATAATAAAATAAATACTATTTATAGTTATATATAATTATAATTCTTCTCTTAAACCGCGTCTTAAGGGCGAGACGTATAAAGGAGAAGTACCGTCGGTATAAAAAAGAATTAAAAAATTAAATACTTTAAGAGAGTACTTAATAAGAGCGTAGATTATTATAGTCGAAATATAAAAACGTAGCTAGGGTAGAAGATATAAGCCGAAATTATTTAATATAAATAACTTTATATTATTATTAACTAAAAACTTAATATAAAAACGACTAAGTAAGAAGCTCTCTTATAAAGTAATTAAATTATTTAAGATTTTAAATACCGTCGGAATATAAGTATACCGCCTAAGATTATTAATTAACTATCGTATTTATAATATTTTTTATATATCGCTTCTAAAGCCGTATTATTAATAGTAGAGCGACGTTTCGATTCTTAATATACCTTTACCGGAATTAATAAATAATACGAACGAATAAAAAGTAGAAAGGGTATTAAAAAAGAAAAAGATAAAGGGCGAGGTATTTTATCTTATAAAATAACTAAGATAATTAAAGACCTTTAATAAATAAATTAATATAGATACTTTAAATAACGCGCTAGAACTATAGAAAGTATTCGAAGAGAATATAAAGATAAAAAAGGTATAGAAAGTAAAGAATAAAAAGAGGAAATATTATTAATTACTAGTTACTACTAGTTACTTTTTATTAATAGACTTCGAGCGAGACGTATCTTTACGGCCGGCGGGGCGCTCGTAGGTAGGCTTACGTTTATAACGGCTAGCTTTCTTAATATTAAGACTCGGTTATTTACGAATAAAGCCGGGGCCGGGAAATCGAACTAAAAAACGAAGGGCAGAAATAGAACTAAGATTAAAATTATTAATCTTATCTTTAACTTCTTCCTTAAAAGCCTCGCGAGAAGATATTAATTTATTTAAGATATAACGATTCGTACCCTCTATACTAGCGTATTAAGGGCGAGGCTCTACGGTATTTTTAATTAAAAAAGCTTTACGACTAGATATTATAACTCTTTATATACCGCTAAAGAATAAAGTAGGATCGATAATATCGAGATCGTTAATAATAAGTATTTTAAATTAATCGGTAACGGGATTAAAGCCGGGAGAAAAGTCGTATTCGGAGGCGTCTTATATATAACGAGTACGAATATTATCTTCGTTTTTATTATCGGCTTTATCTTCGTCCGTCGATTCAAAAAGATTATTAAATTAATATTATATAGTTTTACTTTAAGGCGTATTTATATCCCGGGTAATAATCCCTCCCTAAAAAGTTATTAATATACGAATCGTATCTAAATTATATTAATTTATTAGAGTACGAAAGGTATTATTTATACCCTCGACGCTCGTAGTAAACCGAGATATTAATTATAATATATCCTTCCCTTTTTTAACGTCGCCGCTTTTAGGCTTAATTTTTTAAAGGAAGGCTACGATATCTTTCGTATACCTAACGACCCGCTCGCGAAGATATTTATTAGGGCCTCGACGTTTTAAATAATTAAGAAGAAAATTTATAAAGGTATAAAATTTAGACGGAATCTAGATACGTTAATATAATTCGGTTTTAGAATATTAACGATATATAGGATTATATAAATACTTATTCTTTACGTAATAAGTATACTTTATATATAGTATTTTATTATATAAGACGTAATTATCTAGGTTTATCCGCTTAGAGTAGCGGAGGTATAGAAGTACGGATAAACGCGGAGTAGGAGTAAAACGGGCGGTTATTTTACGGGAAATAAAAATTAAAAATATATTAAATATCTAAATATTATTATTAATATTATATACTATAGAGATTAAACTAATATATTAAGTATTAAAGTAATCTAGCTATATACGTATCGCTAATAAAATAAAGTATAGAACTAATAATTTAAAAATAAAATAAATATTACGATAATATTAATTCTTTTAAAATATAAATAAATACCTTATTTAAAGATAGAATAAGTTATTTATTTACTTTAATAATTATAAGTTTAAAAAAAGAATTTAAAAGAAGAAAAGAAAAAAAAAGATTTATTTAAACTACGATATATTAACTCTAGCCTTACCTACGGAATATATATATAATATTTACGACCTTAAAGAAAGAGCTTAAAGATACGACCGAGATTATTATAAATTAATAAAAGTCTAAATATAGTATAGTTATCGATAATAATATATAAGAGTTTATACGTATAAAAGATAATAGGATATTATAAAAAAAGAAAAGTTAAAAGGTCGACGAAGGCTTCGTACCTATATTAAGACCGTTATTTATATATATTTACTCTTATAACTAGAGTTCTTCCTAAATAATAAAATAAAATAATTTATTTTACCGCCGATATCGTTAAAGCCCTACTAGTAGTAAAGGTTTATAATTTTCGACGGTAATTATAGTATTCTTTCCCTTACTTTTCCCTTTAAGTTTAGAGGTTTTTATTAAATACCTAATATAATCTATAACTATATAACTACGCCGATTACGAATTATACGCGACGTATTATTAAACTTTAAGATATAATTTATTTCCCTCCCTTTTTCCTACTAGGTTTAGAGGTTTTTCTTAATATATTATTATTATAAAGATAGGAGATTAATAAAATTAGATAGGAGGCGTAAGCGTTACGCGTATACCCTATTTAATTTAGATTCTCCTATATTATACTCCTTCGTCGGAGTATTAAAATATTAAATTAATACCTATTAATTTCGAGGGCGAAACCCTTAGAAGGGGAGGTAATTATTATATTATATTAAAACTAACTTTATAATAGTTATTAAATATAGTATATAAATCCTATATAGGGAGTATACGGCGTGGTTACGCCATTTATATTATAATATTATATTATAGTTTCCGGTACTCCGGAGCCCCTTTAGAAATAAGAGGCTCGGAGCCCTCGCTCTAACTCTTTAGAGATTAATTCTATTATTTAAATATAAAGATTATTTTCCTATTAAGGCTTTATACTTACTTTCATATTACTATAAACACCCTAGGTACTATGACCTAATAATCTCTATATAGCCTACCGCCCTATTTCTTTTTCGTTCTTATTTAAATATAGTTATCTCGATAGGCTTTACTCGGCTTAGCGCTTCGATTTAAATATTATTCCTTTTACGTATAATTAAATACTCTTTATTTATATTATAGTCTCTATCTCTCCTCTATAGAACTAGTCCCTTTACGGCGACTTTAGAATTAGTTATTAAATTTAGCTATACTCTTTATCCTACCCATTATATTTTATTATTTCTCTCGTTATTTTTCTTTATCTCTTTACTCTCCTACCTCCGTTACTCTTATATTTTAACTTCGACGATTAACTACCCTAATTTATCGGCTTTATAACTCCTCGAAAATATAATAAAGTTAGGGTACCCCCTATAGAATATTCCCCGGAATATTATTAATAATTAGAAGATAATATAAATATAATAGAATTTACCCAACGAGTCTACGGGAAGGGTAGCGAGGATATATTAAACCTAGTTAAAAAGTTCTAGTATTAATAAAGATCTTTCTTTTATCTAGTTTATCTATTAATCCGAGTCTAATAAAATATTACTAGATATTATTAATTTATTAAAAAGAACCCTATAACTACGCTCGAAGGTATCTCTATTAATATTCTATATACTTTCTTTAACTAGTTTTTAAAGGAGTATAAAGATAGCTTTAAAATAGTTAGTTTTTTATAAATATACTAGAATACCTTCTACCTCGTATAGAAGTAGGAGACGGGCCGTTACTAGATCGATCCGTTTATTAAAAACCAAATATACGGGGTATACCCGTCGCTCTATAAAATAAACCTTCGCTAATAATTATTAAATAAAGTAGTAGTTTACGATTATATATAACCTCTAGAAGGATAAGAAGAAAAAGCCGGTATTATATACCGAAAATGAGTTCGAGCTCCTAAAGATACTTTATACCTCTACGGAGACGACTTTCCCTCACGAATACTATCGCGTATAACTAGCCTTAATTATATAGTTTATTAGGATTACGGGTAACCGGCCTACTACTCTATTAATAATCTATTATTAATATATTAAAGTAATTTTACTACTGGACCCTAAAGATAGAGAGTAGCCCTAGGTATTAATCGAGATTATATTTAATTATACGAAAGACTACCTCGGAGAGAAAGATATATACGTCTTCCCTTTCTATATTATATTTACTACGGTTTCCGATTATATCGCGGTCGTTAACGGGTATTATAGAAATAAATTCGGGATTCCCGATATCCCGAATAAATTATACCTTTTACTCTACTCTTATATTACTATATTTATTTTATTTTTTATAAATTAAGTTTTCGCTACCCCCTCTTTAATTTTATTAAAGTAGTTATTTTATCTTTAAATTACTCTAGGGTAGAAATAGTTACTAGTATTTTTTAAAAAAGAGATAATAAATAAACTTCTATTCTAACGGTATAAAAATACCGTCGAAAGTATATAGATCTCTAAGGAGTAAACTCTAGTTAATACTACTCTCCGACCCTAAATAACTAATCTTGGAAATATTACCGGTATAGAATTTCCTACGGGTTTATATATTTTCCGACGTAGTAATAAATAAACTCTCGATAATAGTAGTAAATAAACGATAATCGTCGGTCGAGTTTTATACTCACCGGGGTCTAGGTAGAATTATAGATATATAACGAAATATTATCCTATAATATTATAATTTCTCTATTTTCTAGAAGAACTACGCTTTAAGATATATATTTAATATTTAGGCCACCTACCGCGGCTTGAAATTATAGACCGCTTTAATACGAGCCGTTAGTAGGATAAATCGCACGATCGATCCTCGTTAACCGAGGAAACTTAATCTTATATAATAGGCCGAGGTTGATCGCTACCTAGAAATAAGATTTCTACGTCGGCGGTTAAAGTCGCTACTACGAACCTTCTAAGATTAGAAGTATTCTATCGCTAGTACGAAAGGGACTCTTTTATATAATTATTATTAAAAAACCTATTAAGTTTATCGTAATACTAAATAACGATATAAGAAAACTCTATTAACGGAGATTAAAGAGAGGTATAAGAAGGAGTAACTAGTAATTAATATTTAATATTTAATAATAATTAAAGGGATTACCCGTCGTAGAATAAAAAACTCGTTAAATAACTAAATATATTTTCGCGGAAAGAGTTTATACTATCGACGCGCTCTTTATCTTTATTATATTATTAACCGAAGAGGAGTATTAACGGCGAGTAATAGTTATTAATACGTTAATTATATTTTATAAAAAATAGAAAAGTTAAGGCTTCCGTCGCCGTAGAGTAAATATTAAAGTTAAAGAGGAGTAGATTTTAATCTCTCTACTACCGAGTTTATCGAAAATACTCCTAGTCGAATATAAAACTACCTAATATATCTTTTACCTCGGGAACGAAGATCTATTAACTAGTAATCGTTTAAAGACTTTCGCTACTCGCGGTAATCTCAAGAAGTATTTTTATTATAAATGTCTTCGTTATTATTTAAAAAGTTAACTAATCGCGTACCTTTATCCCTAATATAATATCTAATTAATTAATATAATATATTTATAGAACTATACGGCGCGAGTATATAAAATTTTTACTTAATAGTAACTAGGCCCCGGCCGACGGATTTATAATTAAAAAAATTTCTACGACGTCTATATTAACTATTAAGTTCTCGTAGATATAATAAATATAATTATATAAATAATTATCGCGCTAACCCTTTTCTCTTTTACTTTAGAATATTTTTATTTAATTCGTATTAAATTAAAGCTAGTTATATTTTCTTCGAATAAACGTACTTTTAAAACAAATTCTATATATTTATTAACGGGCGCTATTTAATAAATAAGTCTCTTATTTCTAAAGCGAGTATAGATTATCTTTATATTTTATTACTTGAGAAGATTAAAACTAAGATCTCTAAAGTAGCCCGAACTAAAAACTAGCTACGATAAATAATACGAGTATTATTTTAATTTAGATCCGGGTAAAAAAGTAGCCTCTTTTAATATATCTAGATACCGTTTTACGCGGTCTTTATACTAGTACTTTTATTTATACGTATACCGCTTTAACGGCTACTAACTCCCCTTTTATAAAATAATATTTATTAACTACGTATTAATATTATCCGTCTATACTTTACTAGTATTATTTATATCTTGGATATATTATCTAGGACAATTATATAATAATAAACCGACTAGGCGAAATAGTAACTAGATATAGAATTACGATATTAGAAGAATTTTAAAATATTTAAAATAACTCTAAAAGAGTTATTTATAAACTAAAACTAATTCCTCTAGTTATAATTATAAATAAATTAGTACCCTTCTATTCTTTCTTCTCTCTTTTAGTCTTTACTTTTATAATCTTATTTACTTTTTCCTTTTTCTAGCCTAGATTACTAGTATCTCTAGTCTCCGCCTAATTAATTATAATTCGTTATAAAGTCTTATACCGCGTTTCTCGGGCGGCCTCCTCGACGGCCTAATCCTCTATTACGAAAGACTATATATTTATATACGATTACTATAACTAGTAATATAAAGAAGTAGATAAGAAGCGTCGGTCGACGAGTTTCTATAAGAAGTTTATAGAATTATATATAAATAGGATAGAAGGTCTATAGAAAGAATACGTCGAATACTCTTTCTTTATACTACGCTGCGGAACAGGGAAGGGAATTTTGACTTTTTCGAAAATCGAGGAAGGGAATTCAAAAAATTAGGATAAATATTGGTACAAAAAAAATTCCCTTCCCTAAAGAAGGGAAGGGAATAGAGTCAAAAAGGCCGATTCCCTTCCCTATTCCGCAGCGTACTTTATACTCTATAAATTCTCTTATCGATTAATAAATCTTACTAAATATTATAAAATACTTAATATCGACTTATATTATATATTTAAGAAGTCTCCTACGGGTAGGATTAATAACTTCTTTTATTAAATATATAACGAGTATATTATCTAGAAAGTTAGCTCCGTTACTACGTACTAGTATTAACTTAACTAAATATATATTAAATATAAAGGTCGACGGATTAATTCGTTAATATTAAAAAAGATTTATAAGATATACTACTACGGACTTAGAAATATTAAATAATATTAATTAGAATAGATTAGTTCATTATTAGACCCTTAATATAAAAGTATAATTTAAATAATAACGAGACGGATAAACTCTTATTAAACGTGGAAGACTTTTTAAAAATACTCCGTTATTATTAAATAACCGATACTAACTCCTTCTTATATAAATACTAGCGGGTATAGGTAGCTATCTTTCTATTATTAACCGCGGTTACTAGTTCTCGCTCTAGAGCGCTATTAGAGATTACCTATAACGATATCGACCTATTTATATTACGCGACTAAAAAACGGGCGAGATTACTTTAATTTTATAACTTCGTTTAAAGAAGACTAAATTATAATAGAAATAAAAGTAATTATAAATAGGAGCCCTCTCTCTCCCGTTTAGAAATACTAATTTCTATATAGGAAAACCTATACCTTCTTTATAAACGATAATTTAATATTCTATATAATCTCTTATATCGTTACTTTTATTTACGATAATAGTATTTTCTAGGTCCCCGATATTACCCCTCGAGTAGTATCTATACTCGGAGTATACTCTAGGTTAAATTACTAGTTAATTTAATAGTATAAAGCGATAAAGGACTAGCCCGTTTTCTATATATCTAGTAATTTGGATTAAGAAAAGAGGAAAGAGCCTAACGAACTCTTTCTCTATAACCGATATTAGGAATAAATAAAGTATTTAGGAGAAGAGACTAGTTTCGTATAAATATTAACTACTTACTACCTCTATCGAGTAGCGGGTAACGTTATTAATAGTAGGTTTTAGAAAGTTTAATTTAAATAGTAATAAACTAACTAAGATAGATAACCCTAACTCGAACGAGGCGGTATATAATCTAGTACTTAACTACGCTACTTCGATAATTTTCTAGCGTAACTACCTCTCCCTAATTATTCGTTACGATACGTAAATAATTTATCGAGGTACCGCGTCGCGAGGGGATTTAATTATTACTTTTTATTAAATAAATTATATAATCGATTCTTATCGACTTTACGGGCCCTCTCTCTAATAATTATAATATTTATAATAAAATCCGAGTATCCAAGAGCTACGTAAATACTAGTAAAACCTCTACGAGTAGATTTATAATAAATTCGACCATATTTACTAAATAGAAGGTTAACCGATCTATAATAAATATTAATAAATTAAGCGGGATATCGATCGTTTATTTAAAAAGAAAAAGCGGGTATTTAAAATATAATTATAAACGGACTACGATATAGTAACTCCGATATAAAATATATTTACGTAGTTAGTAATTAACGATATTATTTTCTCCCCCGTTCAACTTTATCTAGCCCTAGTAGAGTATATTTTCGAGGAATATATATATATCGCCTAGGCTTTCTTCGATCCGTCGTTGTCCCTTAAATATAATAGAAACCTCGATTAATAAATCTCTATCGTCGACGATTTAATCTCGTTATATATTTATTATAAATAGTGTCCTCGGGAACCCCGTCGATCGTAGAAAAATAATACTATAATAAGCTCCTCGGATAATAATACCGATATAGATATTAAATCGGAATACTCGGATTCCGATATATTAATCGAATATTAATTCTCTTTCTAATATCGATTTTTCTAATATTTATATTATATTAATAACGCCGCGCTACCTTTACCCGAACGATATTATATCTACGATAGTAAATATTCCCTATAGCGCTACTTTGACTAGTACTACTATTTTTAACTAGACTAGAACTATTTATTCCCTAGCGATAAATATACGTAACTCGCGCTCGAAAGTTTTATATATTTTAAAAGTTATATAGCGGGAGTCTATAAAATCTATATATTTAATAAATACTAGTCTACGTCTTCCGTTATACTATTAGCTAGGAATATATATAATTACTATTATCGTTATTAACTATACTCTTATATTTTAAATTATTCCGCGGTACTATTAAATATTCTAGGATCTAGGATCTAGGAATAGATATTAAGTATACCGTTATTAAAGTTATCTAGTTTTAAACTAGTACGGTCTTTTTTAATTTATATATCTCTATTTAACTTTTAGATAATAGCGTTAAACTACTTATCTTAATACTCTATTATATAATTATATATACCGAGTATAAATTTACTATTAACTTAATAAAATAAACTACGACGTATTTATTTAAATAGAATATATATTCTAATTTACGACGCTTTCTATAAATATAGAGGGTACTACTAGATTTATAATATTTATATAACGAATTATCGCACTTTAAGTCTATTAATAGTAAGTTTTTTTATATAAACTAGATATTATATACTTTACGTTTCTTGAGTCTATATTTTCAATAAATTTTATTTATTCGTTAATAGTCCTCGCGCTTCTTTTACTATAGTAATTAGAGAGTTATATAATTTAAATTAATTTATAATAAAAAGTAGTTAAATATAATACGCCCGAGGTCCGTTTAAAAGGATAAAACGATATAAATAGAGTCGACGTTACGCTCGGTTTATATTCGGATTACGACGTTAACCTAGTTTATTAAATAGTAATAAATAGAAATTAATTTAGAGTAAAAATTAATAATACGCGATTAATTAGTTTTTATTTAGTAAGGCTTTTACTTTATTACCCTACCTTAATTACTACCTAGAAAATATTATATTTTACGCGTCGTTCACGAGATATATAGAGTAAACAAGTTAATTATAATTAAATATATACGTATATACGGAAGAGGCGCTCAATTCGTTTTAAATAGACTTCTCGGTATATATTATTCTTACTTTATATCTTCCTTCGGAGTAATATCCGGCGGATAGAATTCCGACCGCGCTATTTTATCCTCGTTTAATAGGGATCGTCTAGTCTTTAACCGAGCTATCTTTATTCTAAATCCTATACGTGATTTATATTTAATAATACCTATATTTCCTCCTCGTACCTCAATATTATAAGATTTAGAAGTCTCGAGAAGTCTCGTTGTCCCTAATTTCTCGTATTTCCCCGAGTAGTCGATTGGCGCTAATAGTAATAATATTATAATATTTGTAATTTGAATACTAGAGATAGCGCCAATAGTAACCTCGCTCCGTATCTAGGTTTATATATCATTATGAAAATAACTTATTCGATAGTATATAGACTATATCGCTCTCGAGATACTATGAATACTACGATAACTAATTATATAGAGACATTTAATAGAAAATAAAGCGGTTATATACTATAGCGATTAATAGTACTTTAGTTTAATTTATAGAAAATAATTAATCCTAGTCTCTCCGTATTACCTCCTCTTCTATATATTTAAATAAATATAAATTAGTATATTCTAGTCGATTATCCCTTGGAAAATTAAATAGTATTATTAATAAGAAGAAGAATAGCCCTAATTCAATTATATTTAATATATATATTAATTATAAGAAAGTAAGAGCTAGGGTAAAATACTATATATAAATAAATATTAATATAACGGATATAATATTAATCGAATTATAATATAACGGTATTAAGCCTATTTATAAATATTATAGTAATCGGACTCTTTTTAATTCGTATTAATATATATTCCACGCTAAAATAGTAAAAGGGTAGATAGTTTAAGAGATTTAATATTTATAACGGAAGTTTAAACTCCTAGAAGAAAAACGTAATTTAAAAGAGAATATCTAGATCGAATAAATAATATCCTCGTTTAAAGCTAGCCGAGGATTTAATAAAATCGTAAATCGGTTATAACGAGGAAATTCTTATTATAATATCGCCGAATAACTTAGTCGTCCTTCGATAAAAGTAGAAAATATTCTAGTTTTATCTACTACTACTAAATATCGATTTAACGATACTATTAAATAATATTTCTAGAATTTAATCGATAATTATAATCTTTATATCCTAATTAATATATCGATAGATATATTAATACGATTTATATTTAAAAAATAACTTAATATATATATAAAATCTTTATATAGGTAGCCGGTAACGTAAATACTATTTAATATAATAATTAGGCTCGGATAAGATCTCTTAAATAAATATTAATAAAGATTTAAAAATAGGCTTCTAATATATTATACTATATTAAGACTAGTTTTATAATAGTTATTAAATATAATATATAGATCCCCTAAAGAGAGTATACGGCGTGGTTATACTATTTATATTATAGTATTATATTATAGTTTCCGTTACTCCGAAGTTTTTTTAGAAATAGGAGGCTCGGAGCCCTCGCTCTAACTCTTTAAAAATTAATTCTATTATTTAAATATAAAGATTATTTTCTTATTAAGACTTTATATTTATTTTTATATTATTATAAATACTTTAAATATTATAATTTAATAGTTTTAATCTTTTTTAATCTTTTTAAATAATAATTCGTTAGAAGTATAAAAGATCTCTCTAAAAATAATTATCCCGAAGGCGAGACGTATAGGACTAATACTCTAGACGAAAATATAAAAGATTTACTAGAGAATATTAATCTTACGGTAAATTAATAATTTATAAAATTAAAATATAAGTAGAAAGCCCTCGAGAAAAAGGCCTCTATTATTATAATTTAGAAAAATATCGAAAACTTACGACGTATTATTATAAGTAAAGGAAATAAGGAAATTAAAAATAATTCTTAAAAACTAAATATAGAAGATAAAAACGGCCCGACGGTAAATCGTAATTAAATCGGTTATAATATAAATTAAGGTAATTTACGGTTATCGAAACTATAAGATTTTTATATAAAGAATTCGTAAAATTATCGAGAATAAATTTATAATATAGAGACTACGTTCCGTTTAATACCCGTAAACTTTCGAATAAATAAAAAGAAGATTTTATATATAATACCTTATTTAAAGGGGTAAATTAAGAAGTTATAAAATAAATATAAAGAATTTTATTTAATAAATATATTAATATAAAAGTTCTTTACGTCGGCAAATCGAAAACCGGCTCCAGCGGCTCGGGGCCACTAGGCAAGCTGTCTCGGGCGCCTAAGGTAGACTCGGGGTGCCCGAGCGGCCCCGAGCGCTCGACGGGCGCCCGAGGCCGTTATAAGATAAGCGTCGGGCTCCCTACGAGCGTAATTTAAACCCGGAGCTTCAGGGGCCCTAACCTTAGAAAATCACATGATTTACCACCTAAAATTTTCAAAAATCTTGATGTTCCATGATCGCCCCTATCGACGGCAGCGACCCCCCGGAACGACCCCCAACGCCAGCAAATTTTGATGCCCGGAATCGATCGATTCAGGCGAAATCCTCGCGGGGGTGATGCGCAGGCCATGCGCCAGGGCATGCGCCAGGATTTAGGGGTGCGACGGTGACAGTTATAGGGGTGCGACAGCGACAGGACCATGGCCATGAATGGAATGCGCCATGGCCATGAATGGAATGGGGCCATGGCCATGAACAGGGGCCATGGACGGGGGTCAAAGTTGGTGGCGCACCCCTAATTTAGCGCCCATTAGTGGCCGTTTTAGGCTTGCTCGGTGTGCGCCCGAGTGGCCCTAGGCCCCTTGGCTGCATGCCTCGGGCGCACCTCGAGTCGGTAGATGAGTGTCGCGTTTAAGGCTCCCGGGGCGCCCGTCGAGCGCCCTGAGCCACGATCGAGCCACTTTTCGTTTTGCCGACGTACGGATTATTTATTTAATATAATCGAGGACCTTTTAAACCGAGTTATAAATACGAATCTTAAATATTAATATATACGTTAGAGGAATAATTAATTAATATAAGATTTCGATATCTATTTTAATACCCTAGACACCGAACTACCTCCTTATAATAAAGAGTAATAAATAGTTTATCTAATAACCCGTTTAAAATTTAATATTTTAAAAGAAATTAACCGAGCCTAAAGTATTCCTATTAAACGAACCGAATTTATATTATTTACGGCGCGTTACGAACGTAATCTTAGTCGGGACTTTAAAATATAAAATAATAATTAAGATAATTAATTGAGACCTCGGAAGAGGTATAAAAAAGGGTTAAAGAGCGGAGATAATAAAAATAAATCTAATATAAAGGGATAAGGTTTTAATAATAATAATCGTAATAATATAAATAAAACCTATATAACTCGCGCGAGCGATAAGAATCTTAAGGATATTAAATATTTTAATTATTATAAATTCGGCTACTACTTTAATAAATATCTAGAGAAGAAAATAAAAACTATTAACTATATCGGCGATTATACCGCCGAGTTAAAAAATAATAAACCCTTAAGGAAGTCTTTATCCCGAGGGAATAAAGAGAAATAAAAACCCGACCGAATATAAATATCGATAACGAAGTTATTACGAACCTAATTAATATCGATATAAAAACTATTCGTATTAAAATAAATAAAGATCTAGGAGCGGAGATAAATATTATTAATAAAATATTTATATAATAGTATAATTTAGAGTATCTCGAGAGCGAGCCGCTACCGACTCTTAAATAAATAAGTAGGTAATCTATTTATTATTATAATATTTATAATATTATTTATTAATTAACCGATTTATAGGGATAAACTAGGGAGTATAATAATATCTTTTACTTTATTAATAAAAAAGGCTCGCTTATTATTATAAATATACCGGTTATAAAAAAGAAAAAGATTTAAACCGACTATAATATATATATTTAACGGTTCGGTATCGTGTTAAATACGTATATATTAGAATTATTTAAGGATTTTACGAAATTATTACAGATATAACTAGTTATATATATATTAATTTATACTAAGGCTAGTCCCTTTAATCAAAATCCTATTAATAAAAACGAGGTTAAGAAAGGCGATACTATTATTAATATAATATCTTTTAATAATTCCGTTATTATACCGCCTACGCTTCCTAACGAATTTATAGATTTTAACAATATCTTTTTAAATAAAGAAATAGGTCGATTATCGTTATATAAAGATAACGATTATATAATTAATATAAAGAGTAACCCGTTATACGGGCCTCTCTATAATTTATCGAACCTAAAATTAATAAAGTTAAAGAGATACCTAAACGACGCCCTAATAAAGGGTTAAATTAAATACTCCGTAAACCCCGTTAAGGCTCCTATCCTTTTTATTTTAAAGAAAAATAATAAACTACGATTATATATCGACTATTAAAGTCTTAATAAAATTATTATTAAAAATCGTTACCCGTTATCTTTAATTAATAAGACGCTGGACCGCCTAAATAGCGTTATATAATTCACGAAACTTAATTTAAAAGATATTTATTATCGAATAAAAATTAAAGAAGGCGATAAATAGAAGATAATATTTCGTATATAATATAACCTTTTTAAATATATAGTAATACTATTTAGTTTAACGAATATATTTACTACTTTTTAAACTTATATTAATAAATCGTCAGCGGGTTTAATAAATATATTTTATATTATTTATTTAGATAATATCCTAATTTATTTAAATTTAAAAAAGGAGTATATTAACTATATATAATAAATACTCGAACGCCTATAAAAATATTCTTTATTCGCGAGTTTTAAGAAATACGAGTTCTTTACTCGGTTAATTAAATTTCTAGGGTTTATTATAAATACCGAAGGTATATCGATAAACGAACGTAGGATTAATATAATTTAGTCCTAGCCAAAACCAAAATCCTTTTATAATATATAAGTATTTTTAGGCTTTATTAATTTTTATCGTCGATTTATCTATCGTTATTCGTAGATAATAGGCCTATTAATAGGTCTACTAAAAAGTAGTTAAAATAATAAAAAATTTAGTCTATTTAAATAACTTAAAAAGGTAGAGTAAACGTTTTATTTACTTCGCGATTTATTTTTATATATACTTATTCTAGTATACTTTAATCTAGAATTAAGAATTCGGATTAAAATAAATACTTTTAATTTTACCGTAACTACGATTTTAATATAGTTATAAAATAATAACGAATAATATCCCGTCGCTTTCTAGTCCCGTAAGATATAAGGTCTAGAAATTCGATATAAGATTTATAATAAAAAACTCCTCGTAATCGTTATAATATTTAAATAGTAGCGATATTACTTTAAAAATAATTTATATAAAATAAAAATCTTAACCGATTATAATAACCTAAAGAGTTTTATAAATATTAAATAACTAAATAATCGCTAGGCGTATTAAGTAATAAAACTCTTATCTTTTAATTTCTTAATTTTATATTATTCTAGAAAGAGTAACTTAACCGATAACTCTTTACGTCGTCCTAATTATAAAGACTAGGATAACTTTTTGGATAACATATTACCTACTTTATAATAGAAATTATTAAATTTAAAAAGTATTAATTAAGGCCCTATTTTCGTTATAATATAAAGTACGTTCGTAGATATAAAAGATCTAGATATAAATAATACTTCGCCGGCGTTAAGTAGTATATCCGTAGGTATTATATAAAATCTAATATATATAAAATTTACGTTATTAGGGTCTTTAAAGTTTATTATAAAAAAGATATATTCTTTAATAATAAACTTATCTAGGCCTAAAGAGTTAATACTTAAATAGGAAATTCTAAAGAGTTTAAATAAAACGCTTACTCGAATCGATTATAATATAATAAAGGAATTACTTAACCCTATTATTAGAACTATAGGCTATAAACTATTTATTCTATATATTATTACTAAATTAATAATATTTTACGAAACGGTTTATAACGTTAAAAGTTTATTAATAGTTAAAATAATTCGCGCTTTATAAAAGGATAATTCCTTCTCGTAAATAAAAATCGCCGAAATTATATAAACGGATTACTAGTATTCCGCCGGAGTATAGACTTTAAATTTTATATTAATTCTTAAATATAATAATAAAATCTATATATTTAAAGAGGGATTAATCCGCGAAGAGCTATTAAAACGATATTATAATAATATATTAACGGGGTACTTTAGCGTTAAAAAGATAACGAAGTTATTTATTAGAAATAATTTCTAAAGTACTCTTAAGGCCGACGTATAAGAATATATCGATATATATAATATATACTAGCGGGTTAAAGTGTATCGATACCGCCCTTATAACGAGATTAATTCTCTACTATATCCTACGAGACCGTAGAAGAAAATTATAATAGATTTTATTACTAACTTACCTCTAAATAAACGATACGGGCGCGTCTATAATACGGTACTTATAGTTATAAATAAATATATAAAGATATTACGATATATCCTAACTATTTAAATAATCGACTCTAAGGGGTTAATGAAGTTAATATTTAAAAAAATTATCTTAAAGTTTAGAGTTCTTAATAGAATTATTTCTAATAAAGATTTTATCTTTATAAATATATTTTAGTTAGAGGTATATTATTTAATAAGAATTAAGAGGCGCCTAAATACCGTATTTTATCCATAAACGGATAACTAGATAAAACGCTAGAATTAAACCTTAGAATATTATTTAAGAACCTTCTATTTAAGTGAGTAAAATAACTAGGTAATACTTTTACCTATAATAAAATAGGTATACTATAATACGTAGTATACGATAATAAAATAGATATTATTTATAATTATATATAGTTATAATCTATCTCTAGAACCGCGTCTCGAGGGCGAGACGTATAAAGGAGAAATACCGTCGGTATAAAAAAAAATTAAAAAATTAAATACTTCGAGAGAGTACCTAATAAAAGCGTAGACTATCGCGGTCGAGACGTAGAAATATAGTTATAATAAAAGATATAAACCGAAATTATTTAATATAAATAATCTTATATTATTATTAACTAAAAACTTAACGTAAAAATAACTAAATAAAAAACTCTCTCATAAAGTAATTAGACTATTCAAGATTTTAGATATTATCGGAATATAAACGTACTACCTAAGATTACTAACTAGTTATTATATTTATAATATTTTCTATATATCGCTTCTAAAGCCGTATTATTAATAATAAAGCCATATTTCGATTCTTAATATACCTCTACCGGAATTAATAAATAATATAAACGAATAAGAAATAAAAGAGGTACTAAAAAAGAAAAAGATAAAGAGCGAGGTACTTTACTTTATAAAATAACTAGGATAACTAAAGACCTTTAATAAATAAATTAATATAGATACTTTAAATAATATACTAGAACTATAAAAAGTATTCGAAGAGAATATAAAGATAGAAAAAGTATAGAAAGTAAAAAATAAAAAAATAAAGTATTATTAATTACTAGCTACTACTAGTTACTTCTTATTAATAGATTTCGAGCGAGACGTATCTTTATAATTAACGGGGCGCTTATAAATAGGTTTATATTTAAAGCGGCTAACTTTCTTAATATTAAAACTCGGTTATTTATAAATAAGACCGGGGCCGAGAATTTAAACTAAAAAATAAAGAGTAAAAATAACAATAAAATTAGGATTATTAACCTTATCTTTAATTTCTTCTTTAGAAGCCTCGCGAGAAAATATTAATTTATTTAAAATATAACGACTCGTACCCTTTATACCGCCGTATTAAAAGCGAGGCTCTATAATATTCTTAACTAAAAGAGTTTTATAACTAGATATTATAACTCTTTATATACCGCTAAAGAATAAAATAAGATCGATAATACCGAGATCGTCGATAGTAGGTACGCTGCGGAATAGGGAAGGGAATCGGCCTTTTTAACTCTATTCCCTTCCCTTCTTTAGGGAAGGGAATTTTTTTTATACTAATATTTATCCTAATTTTTTGAATTCCCTTCCTCGATTTTCGAAAAAGTCAAAATTCCCTTCCCTGTTCCGTAGCGTAATAGTAGGTATATTAAATTAATTAATAACGGGATTAAGGCCGAGAGAAAAATCGTATTCGGAGGTATCTTATATATAACGCGTATAAGCTTCGTCTTCGTCTTTATTATTAATTTTATCTTCGTCCGTCGATTCGAGAAAATCGTTAGGTTAATATTATATAATTCTATTTTAAAATATACCCGTATCCTAGGTAGTAATCCCTCCCTAAAAAATTATTAATATACGAATTATATCTAAATTATATTAATTTATAAAAGTATAAAAAGTATTATTTATACCCTCGATATTTATAATAAGCCGAGATATTAATTATAATATATCCTTCCCCCTCTTAATATTATTACTTTTAAATTTAGTCTCCCGAAGGAAGACTATAATATCTTATATATATTTAATAATATACTCGCGAAGATATTTATTAAGACCTTAGCGTTCTAGATAATTAAAAAGAAAATTCATAAAAATATAAAATTTAAACGGAATCTAGATACGTTAATATAATTCAGTTTCGGAACACTAGCGATATATAGGATTATATAAATATTTATTTTTTATATAATAGGTATACTTTATATATAGTACTTTATTATATAAAATATAGCTATCTAGGCCTATCCGCTTAAAGTAACGGAGGTATAAAAATACGGATAAAGACGGGGTAAAAACGGAGCGGGCGGTTATTTTACGGGGAGCGAGAATTAAAGATATATTAAATATCTAAATACTATTATTAATATCGTATACTATAGAGATTAAACTAATATATTAAATATTAAAGTAATCTAGCTATATACGTATCGCTAATAAAATAAGATTTAAAATTAATAATTTAAAAATAAAATAAATATTACGATAATATTAATTCTTTCGAAATATAAATAAATACCTTATTTAAAAATAGAATAAACTATTTATTTACTTTAATAATTATAAAATTAAAGAAAGAATTTAATAGAAGAAAAGAAAGACTTATTTAAACTACGATATATTAACTCTAGCCTTACCTATATAATATATATATAATATTTATAATCTTAAAGAAAGAGTTTAAAGATACGGCCGAGATTATTATAAATTAATAAAAATCTAAATATAATATAGCTTTCGATAGTAGTATATAGGAGTTTATATATATAGAAAATAATAGGATATTATAGAAGAAGAAAAACTTAAAAATTAACGAAGGCTTTATACCTACGCTAAAACCGTTACCCGTATATATTTACTCTTATAACTAAAGTTCTTCCTAAATAATAGAGTAAAATAATATACTCTACCGCTAATATCGCTAAAACCTTATTAATAATAAAGACTTATAGTTTTTAATAGCGATTATAATATTCTTTCCCTTACTTTTCCTTTAGGGTTTTAAGAGTTTTATCGAATACCTAGTATAATCTATAACTATATATCTACGCCGATTACGAACTATATACGACGTATTATTAATTTTAAAATATAATTTATTTCCCTCTCTTTTTCCTATTAAGTTTAGAGGTTTTTCCTTAATATATTATTACTATAAAACTAAAAGATTAATAAAATTAAGTAGGAGGCGTAGGCGTTATATATATACTTTATTACATTAAACTCTCCCCTATTACACTCTTTCGTAGAAGATATCGAAGTGTTAAATTAATATTTACTAGTTTCGAGGGCGAAACCCCTAGAAGGGGAGGTAATTATTATACTATATTAAAACTAACTTTATAATAATTATTAAGTATAATATATAGATCCCCTAGAAAAAGTATATAACGTAGTTATACTATTTATATTATAATATTATATTATAGTTTCCGTTACTCCGAAGCCTTTTTAGAAATAGAAAGCTCGGAGCCCTCGCTCTAACTCTTTAGAGATTAATTCTATTATTTAAATATAAAGATTATTTTCCCACTAAGGCTTTATATTTACTTTTATATTACTATAAATACCCTAGGCACTATGACTTAATATAATACTACTATATAAAAATAAACTATATACGGAGTAAACTAGTAGGATTAGAAAAATAGATATTAACTCGTTATTAAACGCGTATTTATATAATATTTAAATATTGAATTTATAATATAGGAGAGGCCGGAGACGCCTTCGCTTTCCTTTTAAAGCGAATTTCTTTTTACGTCTATTTTAATTATCCTAAAAATAACGCCCTCTACTCTTTTAGTAGAGAGATTAATAACTATTAACCAAGTTAGTTAATTATCTTATATAGTAATATTATATAGTATAATCGTTAGCTAGTAGATAGAGTATTTTATTAAAAACTATAGAACTTTATTAAATAGTTTAGTTTTATTAAATTACTTTATTTAATAAATTTTAAATAATATATAACTATCTCCCCTCGATCCTCCGATACTCTTATATTAAATTAACTCCTACTAACTAGCCGGTTCATTAATAGAGCTATATTATAGTAATTCTTTTTAACGATAATTGAGATATTTACTCTAGAGTATATTTTTATATAAAGTTATATAATCTTTCTTTATTATATCGCCCCCGTTAACTTTCTTTACTACGTTCTCCTACTCTACTATCTCTTATTATTAACTCTTTATATTAACTATACCCCGCTCTCTATCGAAGCCTAGTTTATCTCGAAAATTATCTTTTTTATTATTATTTTCCTATTATATAAATACTATCTTTAACGTCCCGCTATTTATCCCGAACTACTATTATAAATAAAGAGGTAAGAGTTATTTAGGTATTATAATATTAACGTCGAGAATTTAAAGAAATATTTATATTAATAGTTTCTAGGTATTAAAATATCGGTAAAGCGGTGAGCCCGTATTCTACCGAAAAAGGCGGAAAAGGCGCTTAGATCTATTTAGTTTATATACTAGCCCTAAAGATCGATTTAATACCTACTTTCGTCTAAAGTATCTAAATACGTATTTAATACCTCGATTTATTTTAAATAAATTTAAATAAATAGGAATAAGTTAGTCTAAGTAGTACTAGTAGATAATTAGATATATATAGTTATAAGTGAATTATATAGTCTATAATACCGCGCTAGCTTAGGGGGTATTACGCGCGTATATAATTTTCATAAATTAACGTAATTTAAAATCTAAATTAAATTAGCGTAATTATAGCGCTTTATATAGCCTTAGCGAGCTACCCGGCGCTAGTAAAAAATCACGGATTTAAAATCTTAAATCCGAAGTTACTATTTTTAGGTTTTTTATTAAAAAAAATTTTTTTTTTTTTTTTTTTTTAAACGTTATCTTTTCGTTATTTTTCCGCCTAAAGCCGGCAAAATACGTATTTAGTACCTCGACTCTTCTCGTACGGTCTCTCGCTTTACCGATAAAAGGAAAGTATTAAATATAAAAATCTTAAAGAATTTATTAGGTAGGTATTTTTAAATATTAAAAAAATAAAGAAAGAGAATAAAGATAAAGTAGAGAGTTATATAAGAACTACGAAGAAATTATTAGAGAGGGATTTATTATTAAGAAAGGGTAGAGTTAGGAGTTTGAGATTAATACTAAATTAAGTTAATTTCTTATATCGAAACCTTTTATAATACCTCGTCCGTTACTAGCCTACTTCTTAATACGAAATTTAAAATACTAATTCCACTTTCTTATAATATATCTCTATAGTCGATACTATATTTATTATTTAATACTATATTATAGCTTTCGTTTTTATTATAATTATTTTTTATATTTCTTTATTATCTTTCCCTTCCGCCCTTTTACTCTATTTTTAGAGTATCGATTACTAGTTAAATACTTTATTTATTAACATCGACTATATTTATTTAAAATTAAATTACCTATATTATTTATATATAGAATCGGCGTCGGGTTATATCTATATATTAATTTTCTCCGCGATTTAAATAATATTAAAGATACTAACCCAAATAATATAGAGGTTAGATTAATTATACTAGAGATTATATTTATAAACTCACGTATAATTTACCCGGCGCTCGAGAAGAATATTATAATAAACGAGATTTAGGTAATTATTAAATATTACGACTAAAATAGATTTATCCTAGTCTTTTACTTCTATAGATTTATTATTACTACGTATTTTTTTAAATCCGTCCTAACTACTTTATTTATAGGTTCTATTATTTTAATTAATTCTATCTCCTTTCTCCTCTATTTATTTAATATTGTATATAATTTCACTACCCGCCGGCCTATACGAGCGAACGAGTATTAGTTATAGTATTTCGGAAATAAGAATATAGGGGTAGTATATTCTTTAATACGAAAGTTTTTCTAGAGTAAAAATATAATTTAGAAAAAGGATTTAGAGAGGGATAAAGTAGACGATAAAAGAGTTAGAGATATAATAATTATATTAAATAGTAAAGATTTTATTATAGATATTAAGGTTATAAAATGGTATTTTATTACTATTTTATCGGAAGGACCCGTCGCTAATTCTTATATATCCCGAATATTGGACGGGGATAAAAAGGCGACCGTTATTAAAATAATCCACGAAAATATAAAAGCGTGGAAAGATAGGCCCTAGATAGAATTTAGATTTGAAATACTTTAGTTTAAATATCTAGATTACGCTCAAGTCTTTAACTCGGAGAAGACTAGAAGGTTTTTTATTAAAGCGATCGGAGTCTATTTAACTAGAGGCTAGACTCGTTAATATTAAAACTATTATTATAAAAAGACTTAACCGGAACTTACTATATAATATAAGGGCGATAAATAAATAGTAATAATTTAAATTTTAACTAAACTCTTAAAGACTTTTACGCCTTTAAATCTCTACCCGCGGTTTAATTAATAAAGTCGCTCGGGTTCGTTAAACCCTAGTAACTTTCTTTCTAAATAAACTATAATAATTAACTCCTATATACCGATATCCTAAACGATCTCCTCGGCTAGTCGAATATTCTTCGTGTATTTAAAAGTGAGGCTTTTAATCCCTACTATATTCTTTAAGGCCTACGATATAGAAGTATATATATTTCTTATATAATTAGAGAAGATTTTCTTAGTAAAATAGAAATTGTCGTTGAGGATGTCCCGAGTATCTCTAGTATCTATTTTTAGAAGATAGAGGGTAAGGCTAGTCAAGGTTTAATTAATCGTAAAGAGTAAAAGTATTCGGGTAATTAAGTCGACGGATTTTTTTTCTATATACTATACGACCTCAATAAGTTAACCGCGACATCGTTGAGTTTCTTCCTCCGGTGTACGCGTTATCTTATCTATATCCTTAATAATTCCAAGGACATTTTTTCGTCTAGAATTAATCTCAATATCGTACGCTTAATTAATCGCTAGATAGCGAATTAAACGCCGATTCGGCTCGCTAATATCGAGTAACTAGTAGTAAATATCGTTATTATCCTCTACGTAAAGCGCAATTTTATTAATAGTATAGAAAATAGGTATAGTCTTAATATAAATAAATTAATAGGTCCGGAGGAAACTAATATTAATCGTAGTTTCTCGATTATTATTACTACTATAGACTAGGTTTTTACGGCGTAAATCTACGATTTAAAAACTCGGCGGACCGTTTTTATAATTATATTTCAATTCTCTTAATAATCTAAGAATCTCTCTACTAGCCTACGTGAAAATATATTCGTATATTAAGACCCGTATCTCTAGGTATATATAGAGAAAGGAAGTTTACTAAATCTTTAATATTATAAATTAAGGATAACTAGTTAAAGAAGAGTTATATTAATTATAATATAAATCTTTTATCTTCACGGGTAATAGTATTAAATCCACGCGATATAATTTATATTGAAAACTCGTTGTTACTAGCGCCCTCGAATCGCGATAACGATAGTAATAACGAATTTAATAATATACGTATAAAAGTCGATAATAAATATTTTAATAGAGTAATTATTCCTATTAATTTAGGGTCTAGTTATAAAATTTAGTACTTTCAAGAGTATTAAAATAAAACTATCGATCGATCGATTAAATTAAGATCTCCGATATATAATAAAATAGGACTCTTTACTTTTAATAACCGACTACGGCCCTAAACTAGATTTCTAATTTTAAACTTTCGTTAAAAACGATCCTTAATCTAGATTATTTATTTAAAATCTCTCGTCCTTTTCCTATAACTACTAGAGTTAACCGCGACGATAATAACTCAAAATTATTTTCTCTCGTCTAGGTCGAGGCCTATAGTCCGCCGCGTCTCCTCTATAATAATAAAGTTCGAAGACTTATAGTTAAAATTATTAATTATAGTATTATTAAAGTATATAGAGAAGCCTAGTAATATTTATAAAATAGTAATAGTTATAGAAATAGAAATAGCTAAATACTATATAGTAGAGCTCGGTTCGAGTAATAATAATTTAAACTCACTAGAAACCCCCCCCGAAACTACTATTATAAATATATACACGTATATTTTCGATATCGATAGGGTTTTAATTAGAGGTAGGAAGTTAATTTCTAAAATAATAAAAACTATAAAGGTCTTGAATAACTTAAACGAATTCGGTATTAAAATATAAACCGGGAAAATATTACTTTTATATTTCTATTTCGCCAAAACTTAATAGACTTTATATTTTTCTTATTAATAACGGCGGTAAAATAGAGTAAAAGAGATATCTCGACTTGAGCCGGTAACTCGAAATAGAAGTTTTATTAAATTAATTTATCTATAATTATATATTAATAAAAGAAATAGTAGAGAAATATAAAATAATACTAGTAGTAGGAGGGGAGGGCGATAAATACCGGTATATTATAAAGATTTATAACTTTAAGGATATAGTTATATCGGGCGATATTATTAAAAATAATAAATATACTATACTCTTTCGAAAATTTATTTAGGAAAAGTAAAACTATTTATAAACTCGTAATTTTAGGAAGTAAGAAATCGAAATTATATTCGTCTTTATAAATAATAGAGAATGAATAAGTAATTAATAAATTATCCTAAATCTTTTTATATCGAAAAATAGTTAGTTAGAAACGAGATTTAAGATCTTTAATAAAGGACTACCGATTTATTTTTTATATAATAATATTATCTAGTCTACCTCCTACGACTTAACTCGTTTTAATATAAATACTCTCTATATTTTTATAGAAACTATATATAAAGTCTTTACGAGTAAAAATTTAATATCTATGATCTTTAATAAATTTTAGATTAGGACCTTTTAATTCGCTACCTAGTTATTATAATAGTAGAGGAAAGATACCTATAATATCGATAAACCGTTAGAGATAGTCTACTTTATAGGCGATACTCTAGAATTAAATATTAAAAATATAAATAAATATAATAAATCGCCGTTATCGGAAAATACTTAATATTCGATTTTTATCCGGACCGGGGTATTTTAAAAGAGTACGAAATTATACTTCGCGCCGAAAATTACCGTAGATAATATACTAGAAACTATTAAATATAGTATTAAGCGGGAAGTATTTAAAGCGGAGAAAATAGAAATATTAAAAGTAATTTATAACGACCCTAATACTATTATTAAAAAATAAATATTATTTAGAATATCGCGAGGGTGTTTATAATATTTAATATATTTTATTTCTTTCGTATATATTGTCTAGGTCTTTTTCGATCCGTTATTATTTATTAAATATAATAAGAACCTTAATTAGTAAATTTTTATCGTCGACGATTTAGTCTCGTTATATACTTGTTAAGAATAATATCCTCGGAAACCTCGTTAATTATAAAAGGATAATACTACGACAAGCTCCTCGTATAATAGTACCGATCGATTCGATTTTTCGAAAACGTATATCTTAAGCTAAAAATTATCGTTTCTCCTTCGAGAGTCGTTAGCGATAATATAGACTTGGGCCGATCCTACTAGTAGTAGGAGAAAACGAGGTAATTTTATTATCGCCGGTTATCGGGGCGGAATAGTAATACCTAATCGATATATTAACTTAACGGATTTGGCGGAATAGGAGTCCTATTCGAGTATAAAAAGAGATTCTAGTACTTTCCTATCGAGGAGATTACGTATATAATATAGTATTTTTAGACGATATTACTCTTAGCGTAATAGAGCTAGAGCTATTCGCGCCTTAGTATCGTTTATTAATTATTATAATATAGACGAGTTCATAGCGTTACTAAAGGATTATAGGTTATTTTAATAATTAGTTTATAGAAGAAAATAAGAAATTTGACAAGGAGGTTGTTGAGGATTATCTTTTCGTTGATTTTGATTATAAATAGTAAAGAGCGTGATAATATTTATCTTTATATATATACCTACTACCTCACTAACCCTTCTAAAACTACCTAATCGATCTCAATAATCCCCGGTCTATAAACAGTCGTACTAGCAACCTTACTCGAATTAGTAAACTACTTTCCACACCCCTCCACAACCACCGCGATCGTCAAACCCTTCGCAAATTGCGAAGCGCTCTGGAACGGGAGCGAAGCGCTAAAATACGACTTGTCGTTCCTAGAGCTCACGTCCGAGATAGGCACCGTGACCGGGAGATTCTGGCCCGAGAGATAAACGACGGAGTTTGCTGACGCAGAGACAGTGCCGGGCACGCTATAGGAGACGGTCTCGTTCTTGGCGGCCAGGTCTTTACTGACGACGGTCAGAGGCTTGAATGTTGGGACGGCTTTGCTGACGGTGGCGAGTTCTGCGGGACAGGAACCGGGGACGATGACGATTTGGAGGAAGGTGTACTGCGTTGGCATTTGCGTCAGCGATGGATTTTCAATCGTTGAGGGAATTGGCTAAGGAGATCTGATGAGAGAATATATACAGCGAATACTGGACCCTCAGTCGTCAGGAACGGCGCAGCGGAGGGGATCTTCTTCTGCACGGAACGGAACCAGCCGACTTGCTCGGCCTCTTGGGCGAGGACCGATCCGAACAGATTGACCAGAGGTGTCTCATCGCCTGCATCCATTGCAAAAACGGTTTGTGCCATGGGTAGAACTCCGAGGACGACGTCGGTGAATGTTTGCGCCAAGGTAATGGCGCTTAGGAAGTCACTGACTGGGGCTTTGTATTGGCAGGGAGTGAACGGGGTCTGGTTTGCGCTCTTGAGAATGCCATTGACGCCGAGGGCGTGCAGTTCCTCTTGCTAAAGTGTTGTTAAAACGGTATTGACGTATTGAGTGAATTAAAGAGCGCATGAGATTCTTACCTTCATGATGGCTTTGATCGTTTCGGTAACATGTGTCGTATTGTACTTGGATACATCATAGCCGGGCACATTCGTTGTGATGTTGTGCAACAGCTCGGTGAAATATGCAACTTCGAAGAGCTCGTTCAACGCGATGAGCTGCAGAGTCACGGTTCCCGTTGGGGTTTGCTTGGTAGGAGCGGGCTGTTGGGAAGACTGCCGCCGGCCACCGACCCGATCTCGGCGAGCTGGGCTTGGTTGGGCATTGATAATAGCCTTCTCGAGGAAATATCATACAGGGCTGTCTCCTATCAGATCTCGTACAATGCTACGATATATGGTCGTCCTCGGAAACAGTTCGTTACTTTCGCTATAATCGCTATAATTTGGCACAATATTAAGTGGTCATGCCGTAGTAATGTTATGTCTTGTTACGATTAATTGGCATAACCTTGTGGATGTGCGCTTTGGTCTTATTCGGTTAGGAGCTGCGAATGGGTACAGTAGATCTTAACCTAAAATTCCGAACCTGTCAAAACCCCTCAATTTATCATCCCACTGTGGCGTGTTGTTCCCAAATTCTTTCTTTCGCTACGTTCTAAAATCCGCCTAGCAATCTCTCACATGTATGAGTATATATACATATTTGTATAAGACCACCATGATGTCAAGTCTCTGTCCCTCTCATTGTTGCTACAGAATGTTTGCCTTTAAATCAACTCCCTTCTCCCATTCTCCCAGAGCCCTTCTCCCATTCTCCCAGAGCATCAGAAATATGTCCACCACCACTAGTACGTGCTTCCCGGTCTTCTCATGCCCTCCTCACCACGCACGTTGACAATCCTCCCCAGCTCTCCGCAGATTCCCCTTCGCTTGTGCCAAAGGTGCCGAGCCGCCTACTGAATATGAGTATCTGCGGGCGCACGAGCCAATCTCCAAAGTCGAGCTTTGGGACGGCAGCCAGGCATGGCTAGTCGTCAAACACAAGGACATATGTATGGTCTTGACGGATGACCGATTGTCCAAGGAGCGCACGAGGCCAGGGTTTCCGGAGCTCAGCGAAGGTGGAAAGCTTGCGGCGAAGAATAAGCCAACATTCGTGGATATGGATCCGCCGCAGCATATGCAACAGAGGTGAGTAAGGAGACATCTGCGAAGGATGGATTGTAGGTGAGATCGTTGTATTGGGGGAACGGTGGTTGTTGATGGGGGATTTAATGAGCTGACGAGCTGACGAGTGCGTAGGAGCATGGTTGCATCGGTGTTTGGGCATGAACATGTCAATGCTATGCGTCCTCATATCCAGAGGACTGTGGATAGCATCTTGGACACACTACGCATAGAAGGTGGCCCGGTTGATTTTATCGAGAAATTTTCTCTGCCTGTTCCCTCATATGTAAGCTTCGTTCCAGCACTGAATGATTAAGATCTTTTCTTCTTCCTTTTTAAATGCCGACTCCTGTTGCTGACGGACTGACTTGCCAGATCATCTATGGGATCCTTGGAGTCCCGCTCGAAGATCTTCAGAGACTCACAGAGTTTGCTGCAATCCGAAGCAATGGAAGTGCGACTGCTACCGAGGCGTCCAGTGCCAATCAGTACGTCGCTCTCAATTCCAAGTCAGGTACTCATCAATATAACATTAGCTAACGGCGCTTCTCCGAGGTAATTAGGGAACTTCTTGACTATATTGGCAAGTTAGTCGACAAGAGACTTGCGGAGCCCAAAGATGACCTGATTAGCAAATTGGTGGTCGAACAGGTACCGTATCCGTTTTTCTGCAGGCCCTGGATATCCTGCTCATATCATATATCTCAATTATAGCTTAAACCCGGACACATCGAGAAGGCGGACGCTATCCAGATTGCCTTCCTACTTCTCGTAGCCGGAAACGCTACGATGGTCAACATGATCAACCTAGTAGGAATTCCTTTTTCAAAATCCCCCTTCTCAAATGCATCCATGAATGATCCAGAATCTGATGTGCTCATTTGCTCCATCACAGGGAATCGTAACTCTACTCCAAAACCTCACTCAACTCCAAGATCTCAAAGCAGACCCATCTCTCGCCCCGAAATTCGTCGAAGAGCTCTGTCGCTATCACACCGCATCCGCGATGGCGACTCGGCGGGTGGCCAAAGTTGACATCAAACTCGGCGACAAAGTACGTCCCTCAATTGCCCATCCCCTCCCAATCCCAGATTCCAGATCCCAGATCCCAAGTTCAACTGAAATTTCCATCCTCCAAAACTCGTTCTGATTTGTTGACACGTGCTTCCAGAACATCGAAGCAGGCGAAGGCATCGTCGCCGCAACCCAATCCGGCAACCGCGACGAAGAAGTCTTTCCCGACCCCGACAGGTTCGACATGCACCGCAAGCGCGGTAAAGAACAGGCGCTCGGATACGGCTACGGCCAGCATCGATGTGTGGCTGAGTTGCTGGCGCGAGCAGAACTCGAGGTGGTTTTTGGTATGTTATGTTATGATAAATCCCTTGCAGTATGTTTTACTTTACAAATGAAAGAATGCTTGGACTAATGAATCGTTGTATCTTTAGCTACGTTGTGGAAGAAACTGCCAGGCTTGAAACTTGCGATACCGTTGGACCAGGTCAAGTATACGCCGCCGACGATGGACGTTGGGATCGTTGAGCTGCCGGTTGTTTTCTGAAAACTTTCCGTTCAGAAAATGCGTCGGCGATGAGTGAAGTCTGACTCTATATATTTGAAATGGGAGTTCTAAATAAAATGAAAATGTCTCGACTACTGTAAAATCCAATTGCACCGCGACAAACCAGCGTACATGCAGTCAGAGTCGATCCACATTATTATTTGTGACGCTAGGCATCATGATTTATCCTCACAACGCTCGCTCTTCTCATCCTCCTTTGTCTTCATCGATGTTGAGAGGGACGTCTTCGTTTTCGCCACGATCAGCCTTAATCTGCGTCGTCGCGTGGTCAGCCTAGCATCTACCGACGCCCAATTCACATTGCTCGTGCGTAGCATCCTACTCCGCGAACGACAGAAACGAAAACGTAAGAGAATTCGCAAGATGTAAATACGCACGTTAGCTTCGCTCTGAGTTGCCCGCTCCTCATTCCAACTTCCGAGCGCTCCGGCTGGTGAAAGCCGGCCGAAGCGGATTACCGATGGGCATAGTACGAACAGAGCTGGAAGTAGTCTAGATATTAAGACCAGCTTGGAGGAGAGGTAATTTTCGCCTGCTGCATCATAATAGTGAACGCTGGGTGAAAACCCGGGTTGGAAATTTATCGGAAGTACGCGTCGCGTGACCGTGCCCCTGGCATTTAGCGTGTGCAGAAAGCTGTGCATTCCTTGGCATTTTCTTTTTTTTTGCTCCCCGCACCTGGGCCATAATTACTAGCAAATAGGCAGAGATATTAACAACCATTAAAATAGTAATTACTAAACGTTTAAAACGGGTATTTATAAAGTTATATATAGCCCTAACATTAGTGCTAACGTTATTATTATTAAAAATTATAACTGGCCCTCTCCTCCCCGCTCTACGTATATATATCCTCCGTTTCCTACTTTTAGGCTAGCGCCCTAATACTATCGCTCTAAAGATTCACTATAATACGAGAGTTATTTATAATATAAAGTAGAATCTTTTTATATACGGGTCTTTATTTCGGCTTTAGTTTCGTTTTAAAAATATTTCTAATAAAATTACTTAAATAACCGAAGATTTTATAGCGAAGTACTTTAATAAAAGACTATATTTACTATAAAAGGAACTCGTATAATTTTGATAAAAAAAAAATTATTTAAATTTATTAATTAATAATCTCTAAGACTTTAAAATATATATAGATAAATAATAAATTAAAGTAATATATAGAGTATAGGTAGAATATAAAATTTAGGATAAATTAAAAGTTATAAATACTTTACCTTACTATTAAATAATTAATATTTATTAATAAATCGTTATTTAACGAATTTATAGACTAGCGATATCGAGTATATATACTAGTTAACCGCCTAGCTCGCTACTATACTAGCCGAAAATAAAATTACTTATAGGGGGTATTTCCTATTTATATAATTAATAATTATCTACTTTATACTATTATTAAGAAAGGCTAGTTTAATATAAACGAGTTTTTTAAATAAATCGTTAACGAATTATTTCTTTATTATAACTTATTCCTAGCCTCTAAAAGTATAATTATTATAGATAATACTAGTTTTTATTACTACCCCCGAATAATAGAAGTTATCCGGGAATACGACTATAATATTTACTTCCTCCCTCTTTATTTACCCGACTTTAACTCGATTAAATTAAGTTTTAATATTCTAAAAATATAGTTTAAATAATATTTTAACTATTTATAACTATAATTTAACAGGACCTTTGGCGATTTCCTACGATATATAGTAAATAAAAGTCGGTATAATCGCTTTATAAAAGAGTACTTTAGGTATAGTATTAGAGGATATATATTTAAAATTAATATAAAGTAACTAGAAGGGCGAATATTAACCGGCGATATATAAATCGATTTTAAATAATAAATAAAAATTAGATTTATACTATAAAATATTTATCGTCCTATCTTCTTTACTCTCGTCTTTACTCTCGCTCTTTAGTTTTATTTTATTTATTTCTTACTCTTTTTCTTATCCTTTATATTTTCGTCGGCAAAACGAAAAGTGGCTCGATCGTGGCTTAGGGCGCTCGACGGGCGCCCTAGGAGCCTTAAACGCGATACCTATCTACCGACTCAATAGGCGCCCGAGGTATATAGCCAAGGGGCCTAAGGCTACTCGGGCGTATACCGAGCAAACCTAAAACCGCCACTAACGGGCACTAAATTAGGGGTACGCTACTAACTTTGGACCCCCGTCCATGGCCCTTATTTATGGCTATGGCCTTATTCTATTTATGGCTATGGCCCTATTCCATTCATAGCTATAGCGTATTCTATGATCCTATCGCTGTCGCTACCCCTTAACTATCACTGTCGTACCTATAAACCCCTGACGTATGCCCTGGCGTATGGCCTGCGCATTACCCCCGCGAGGATTTCGCCTGAATCGATTAATTCCGGGGATTAAAACTTACTGGCGTTAAAGGTAATTCCGGGGGGTCGCTACCGTCGATAGGGGCGATTATAGAATATTAAAATTTTAGGTAGTAAATCACGTGATTTTTTAAGGCTAGGGCCCCTAAAGCTCCGGGCTTAAATTACGCTCGTTAGGAGCCCGACGCGTATCTTATAGCGGCCTCGGGCGCCCGTCGAGCGCCCGTCGAGCGATTTAACGCTTAAAGGGTACTCGGTAGGCGCTTAACGGGCGCTCGGGGCCGTTCGGGCGCCCCGAGTTTACCTCGGGCGCCCGAGGCAGCTTACCTAATGACCCCGAGCCGCTGGAGCCGGTTTTCGATTTACCGACGTTAAAGTTAGAAGACTTTAAATTATTTACGCCTAACGCTAGTAAAGTTTAAATACTTTTAAATTAATCCTAGATTTTTACGTTATTCTATTAAGAATCCCCTTCGTTATAGTTATATAATATATAAATAAGACTATATCCGATATCCCTTTTAAATCGTTAATTTATTATATCTACTTAATTACTATTTACTATATCTTATATATCCGGTTTTATTTACGCTTATTACGTACCCTATTTATCTTCTAGCGAAAGAATTTTTTTATAATTTTATCCTCCTCTTTATTAATACCTAAAGAGTTAGAGCGAATAGTTAATTATTATAAAGAAGTATATAAAAACTAGAGGGGTTAAAGGAGTTAAAGGAATTAAGATTTTAATTAAAACGATAATAAATAGGCTAGATACTATTACTATTATTACTACGATAACGGTTACTATTAATAGGACGGAGGAGGATAATAAAAAAACTAAGAATATTAAAATTAATTAAATTATTTCTATAACCTTAAAGATATCCTCTCTATACTATTAGTAACTATTTTTATTATTCGTAGCTCTATTTATTATTTATTTATAACTATAATATTATTTATCTAGTTTTTACTTTTATTCCTCTCTACTTTATTTACCTCTCTTTCTTTATATACTAGTCCTCTACGGGATTTAAACGTAACGGGGCTATTTAAATTCTTCTATAATTTATATAAATATATTAAAGACTATTTAATTATAATCTTCGGATCGCTATTAATTATATCTTTATTTTACTATATTTACTCGGGCTAGGCGACGTTATAATATTTTCTAAAAAAATTAACGAAATAAAAGCTATATTTATTAAAGTAATTAATATTATAATATTACTACTTATTTATAAAATCGGTATCGAAGTTTCTAGCCGCTCTAAAGTCTTTTTATCGAGTATATATTTAATTTAGTAATTTATCCGTTTATATTACCCTTATTTTTAATATTAGTTACTCGATAAAATTAAACGATAGTATTTTATAAAAGCGCTTTAGTTTAACCTTTATAAATTTAACTTTTATAAATACTATTATCGAAATCTTAATTTTTATTATTAGTTTAGGTATCTATTTAGTAGCTTTTTTTAAAATAATCTTTAATACCTTTTCTTATTCTAACTCCGAGAAATCGTTAATTAACTATTACTTCCGTAGCGCTCGCGGCTTTATCGCTTTTATATTAATAAGTCGGTTCTGAATTTCCTAGCCTAGTTTAATATAAAGTAGTAGTATATTATATACGCCTACGCCCCGTTAAAGGCGCTAGTACGTTATATACGCCTACGCTCCGCTACCTCTATAATATTATTATTTATCGATACGGGGTTCTAGTCTTAATATCGCGGGATTCTAACTTTTAATAATTTTATATTAAATTAATATTCCCCCGTTTTATTAAAATCCTTAGAGATTAATTCTATTATTAAATCTAGGATTTAAAAACTATTTAATAATAAACCCCGTAATTACTTTATATTTTTTATATTATTATTAAATTATTAACTCTACGCTAGTAGTTTTAGGTATTATAATTTTAATCTTTTAAACCTTTCTAAAGAAAAAACCTATTATTATTATAATATCGGGTTTAATTTTAGGATATCTAGAAGAATTTAGCGACGATAATATCGATTAAACCCCCTCCGATAACCCCCGCTATAAGAATAATAATAAATTCGAAGGTATTACTACCCCCGAAGAGATTTTAAATATATAGTTTAAAATTATTAAAAAAGAAAACCGTCGCCTTAAATAATAATAAGAGTTAGGGGTATTATAAATTAAAAATTAAAAATTATATAATCCTATTATTTCTACGCCCGCTAATAAAGCGCTAGTAGAATTTATTATTTATAGTAGAGGTCCTCTAATTATTATATCTACTAGTAGAATAATAATAAGTTTAATTATATTTAATAAGGATATTCTTATTAGGGCGAAAATACTACGCCCTAATAAAATATATTTTTATAAAGATACGAGCGAAGGTAAATATTTATACTAATTCCGCGATATAAATATTAAATTTTTAATTAGTTTTAAATATTTTACTACCGACTATTTAAAGATTATATATTATATAGACTCGTTAGAGGGTAACCCTTTAACGTAATAATATAAGTACTACGATTTATATAATTTAACTAGTATTATATTTAATTTTTTTAAGAAGTTTCTTTTTAATTTAATAATGGATTTAGTTAACCGCCGTCTCCTCGTTTATAAAAAGTAGGAGGAAGCGAAGTAATAATTTTATTAAAAGATATCGTTATTTAAGGTTTATTTTAAAGAAATAAAGACTTAATTATTTTTATTTTTAAAGAAATATAGGGTAAATTTCTTTTTAATTAAATTTAAATTTAAATTTAAAAATAAAATCCTTAATACCGATAGTATATTTATTTAAAGAGAAGAAATTCTTATTTAAATTATTATATAAAAAAAGAATCTAAAGTATATATAATTAATAAGTAGTTTTAATTTTAATTCGGGTTCCTAATTAAAGAACCCTAATAAAGGAAAATTTATAATAGACCGAATTATTAAGCCTAACGCCGGCGATAGTATTAAATAAATATATTTAAAGGAGAAGGGTAATAAACGTAAAGTTAATATTATTATTTCTTTATATAATAAGATTATTTATTATTATTATAAAGTAGAAGGCTATATTAAGCCTAAATATTTTAATATAAATAAACTAGTTATAAACGTCGGCGCGGTATTAATAAAAAATAATTAAACTTAATTTACGCCTCGGAAGAAGGGTAAGAAAAATAATTAATAGAGATATACCCTTTTATTCTTTTTAAGGGTTAGATTACTTTTTAAAATAAAATTAAATAATTTATTACTTTAATTAACTCTAAAGTATAGATTAATTTAATTTTATAATAGTTTATTATTAAAAACGATTTAGAACCTTATAACGTTACTTTATTATTAACTAAAGTAATTAACGGGTAAAGTATATATTACTATAATATATATTAATTAGATTATTAAATAGTCGATAGTTAAAATTAAGAATATAAATATAATACTTTATTCTATACTATAGATTTTAAAGATTTAGATATTATTCTAGGTATACCTAAATTATATTAATTAAAAATATTAATTAATTTTAAAGTAGATTAATAGTAGTTTAAAATTAATTTTAATAATTTATAAATTAAGGAACCGGCTAAATTTACTAGTAATTTTAAAAATAAACCAAATATATTCGCGGTCGTATATATTATAATAGTGTAAGGCGAATAGGAAGAACTTCCTAACCTAAAGATTCTTAAAGAATTTATAAAGTTTTATAATATTTTTTCTAATAAAAAAGCGAGTACCCTATTTATTTTTAAATAAGGGGATTATATTATTAAAATAAAAATTAATAAAAAACTACTTTATAAATCTTTTTATAATTTATTTTAAACTAAATTATCGGAGCTACGGTATTATTTAGAATCTTTATTTTATAAGGGTTAGATCCGTTATTTAATATCTTTAATTAATTTTTTTTTTTTAATATTTAAAAATAATAATAAACTATATCTTTACGTAGATTACTAGGGTTTAAATATAATAATAATTAAAAATTAATATTTACTACTCTTAATTACCGAGATATTAGATTATTTATA